>Ga0209755_10000376_pt1 | contig 83833 bp, 74 predicted proteins | sample TergutCo191P1_FD_187301 | JGI IMG/M metagenome (GOLD analysis project Ga0209755, IMG submission 187301) | Cornitermes sp. P1 segment gut microbial communities from Petit-Saut dam, French Guiana - Co191P1 (SPAdes) (version 2) | ecosystem: Host-associated > Arthropoda: Insects > Digestive system...
CCGGATTTTCAATGACCGCTTGCGGCGGAACTGATTCGTTCAATGGAACATGGACTGCCGGTAATATGGAATGGACGTTTAAAAACGGTTCTTATGAATTAAAAGAAAACGGCAAACTGGATGAAAAAGGAACATATAAAACAAAAGCTTCATCAGGAGATGCCTCTCCCAGTAAAGGCATTTTGGAATTAACACCGACACACATCAACGGCGGGAACTGGTACATAGACAGTCAGGGCGACCTTGAGGAAAAATGGTATTCAAAAGACGACTTAAAGAAACAAGGGATAAACGATGGACATATTAATACGATATTTGCAGTCGAAGAAAAAGAGTATGAGGTAGACGGTAACACCCTGACTTTAGACGGTACTAACTACACCAAAGAAGGCGGCAGCACTTCGGGCGGCGGCGGCAAAATTAGCATTGCTACAGCTTTTTCTGATGATTCGGATGTCAACGGCGTGGCTTTTGGTAATAACACTTTCATTGCGGTAGGCGGTAGATCCAATAGGATTGCGCGTTCAACCAACAACGGTCAAACATGGTCTGAAGTTAACGCAAATCTTGATGACAGAATTGAAAGTCAATATTTAAATGCAGTAGCCTTCGGTAACGGCACTTTCGTAGCGGTAGGCAGAAATAGCAGAATTACGCGTTCAACTGACAACGGTCAAACATGGACTGCGGTTGCAAATGTACCTCAAGGTCTAAGATCTCTGTATGCCATAGCCTTCGGTAACAACACTTTTGTCGCTGCTGGTACAAGCAACAATATTGGGTATTCCACCGACAACGGTCAAACATGGACCGAAGTAACCAGTCCCTTTATCTCCTATGGCGGCAACAGAATATACAGCATTGCCTTCAGCAATGGCGTTTTTCTTGCCAGTTGTTGGGACTCAAATAAGACAGCCCGTTCCACTGATAACGGAAAAACATGGACACTATCGACCGGTGGGTCAGGCTACTCTGGCATGGCAGGCGGCAATAATACTTTTGTTGGTGTATCTGCGTCAGGCAAAATAGAACGTTCAACCGACAACGGTCAAACATGGACGCCGGTTACTCAAGATGTATTCGGTACCAATAGAATGGGCTGCATAACCTTTGGCAACGGCATGTTTGCAGCGGGCAGTCAAAGCAGCGACGGTACGATTGGGTATTCAACCGACAACGGTCAAACATGGGTCAAAGTAGCGAATAGAGCATTGGGAGATGCAGGTGTCACAGGTTCCATAACCGTGGGCTATAATGTTAATGGTATAGCGTTCGGCAACGGAACATTCGTTGCCGGCGGAGACAAGGGCAAAATTGCTTACTGGCAGCCGTAAAAAAAGTTAAAACAGCCTAAAAAGCCGTTTTTAACCAATGGCTGTCCGTAGGGCAGACAAGGAGATACTCCCAAAAACATTTTAGGAGTATCCCCGATCATTTTAGGGACGCAACCCCTTTAGTATTGACACACATTCTAAAGGATCGTTTTGATCAGTTAGGGCAACGCTACGGAACATTTTCCGAAGCCTTTGCAAACCACCAGTCAACCCCAACACCAGCTAACACACTAGCCAGAAACGAAGCCTCGCCTGCTAAGTAGGCGCGCCGAACCACAAGAGAACTGCGTGGATTTGTAAGCCATTTTTTGCGGTTTCCGCCTGTAACTAACGCCGGCCGAGCCGAAATAGGCGTACCCGACCACGACACAATTCGCACCGATCATAAAGTAGCAACCGAAATGGTAGATTATGTTTTACATTTACGAAACATCAGAGAAATAATGGTTGACTTTTGGATACAAGGCGAAACCCACAAAGCCAAACCCGTAGGCTACGACTGAGCAGTCATTGTATAGGGAACGCCTGACGCACCCCCACAATACACAGACGCCTTAAACCACAACACAATGGCAAGCCAAACCCCTTTTGCATTACATTTTGACAAAACCGAAAGAGGAAAACCATCTACGTCGCCGCATGAACGAACGTTTTGGTAAAGACAGCCTTATCGCAATTACTGCAACAGATGGAAAACGCCTGTTTAATCGGATAGTTGATGCGTACTGCGAAAACGGTGCTTTTTACATCAGCACATACGCACCCTCAAATAAAATGAAGCAAATCGAAATAAATTCAGAAGTAACCGTTTGCGCTGTTGATTGGTTCAGTGGGCATGGCACAGGAAAAAACCTTGGTTAGGTATAGAACCAAAAAATTCTGAAATCAGGTTAAAACTTCGTAAAGCATTCGTGTGGTATGATAACGTGAATAATGAGCAAGATGAATATTCCCCGATATATTTTTAGGAATTTTATAAATAAAATCAAAAATGTTTTATTAGCGTAAATTTGCATTACACTAATTTCTCTGCTCCCCTCATTAACCTGTCGTTAATCGCCTCTCCAAGTCCTGTTTGGGGTGCTTCCTGCGCGTAGATACAGGAAATATTAAGGCTGTCAAGTTCATGAAGCGTTTCAAAAAGGCAGGAAGCCGCTTCGGACATTTGCCCCGATTCTGAGAGTACTTTAACGGCAGCGGGAAGCATCTGCGTTTTTGTTTGCGCGTCACGCCATGCGTCTCTTGTTAACCCGTCAAAAAAAAGAAACGCGGCTCCATCTTCAAATGGCCTGCGGATAATATCATCGCTTTTTAAAACATAAAGCGGAGTTTTTGGCGCGTAATGATTCTTTAACTGCCCTGGTGATGAGATTTTATCCAATCCATGCTCACCAGTCTCCGATCCCTCAACTGGACCGATCAAACGTTCGATTGCCTCTCTCGGCGTACCGCCGGGACGCAGTATTTTTATTTTATCGCCTGTAATATCAAGAACTGTGGACTCTACTCCGATTCGCGCAGGACCGCCGTCAAGGATCATGTCGATTTTTTCTCCGAGATTATCTCGGACATGTTCCGCTCTTGTCGGGCTTAATGAGCCGAAAATATTTGCGCTGGGAGCGGCGATCGCTGTTTGGGAAAGAGAAATTAATTTCTGAGCCGCTTCATTGTCCGGAAAACGAATTGCCGCTGTTGAAAGTCCCGCTGTAGCGATTCCGGGTATTCTGTCATTTTTGGGTAAAACAATGGACAGCGGCCCCGGCCAGAAATTTTCAGCAAGGAGAAAAATTGTTTTTTGCGTTTCCTTTTTTATTTGCGAAAAATCCGCAACATTCTCAAGTGAATCAATTGAAGCTATATGAATAATCAGAGGATCGAAATGAGGTCGTTTTTTAACATCAAAAATTTTCGCAAGCGCCGAAGGGTTGAAAGCGTCAGCGCCAAGACCGTAAACAGTTTCAGTAGGAAAAGCGACTAACCCTCCTTCCTTAAGAATTTTTGCGCCCATTTCAAGAGATTCTTGTGTTACAGTAAGGAATTTCATGTTATTCTTATACTACTGTTGAGTTTAAATATGTTCAATTGAAGATGTTCCAAAACTTTCGAACCATGGAATCGTAGGTTCCTAGTTCGCGGTTTTGGAACAAGCTCAATTATCCTTCATCAAAAGGATTAGGGAATGAAAGTACAGAGAATTTTCACTAATCGGGAAGAAGGCCCGTATTTTGGCATTGTTTGGGAGCGGCGCAAGAGCGAAATCCGTAACCCCAACGGCAAGGCGATTTTTTCTGAAGATACAGTCATTGTACCGGCTTTTTGGAGTCAGATTGCGGCGGATATTATCGCGCAGAAATACTTCCGAAAAGCGGGCGTTCCAAAAGATAAAATATACGAATGGAAAAAATGGATAAACCCCGGAAAAAATTCTGATGATCCTGGTAATTCTTTACCTGAAGACGGCGCGGAACATGACAGCAGGCAGGTTTTCCACCGGCTTGCCTATACATGGCTTGAATGGGGCAGACAGAATAATTATTTCGACAGCAAAGAGGATGAAAACGCTTTTTACGATGAAACCTGTTATATGCTCGCGCATCAGCTTGCCGCGCCGAACAGTCCGCAGTGGTTTAACACAGGACTTTATTCTGTATACGGAATCGACGGCCCGGCGCAGGGGCACTTCTATTTTGATATAGATAAAAATAAAGTTGTTAAATCCGACAGCGCGTACAAGAGGCCGCAGCCTCACGCCTGTTTTATACTTTCTGTTGACGACGATCTTGTAAACGACGGCGGCATCATGGATCTTATGACCCGCGAAGCGCGTCTTTTTAAATACGGATCAGGCACAGGTTCCAATTTTTCCAATATCCGCGGAATGAACGAGACTCTCTCAGGCGGAGGAGTTTCATCAGGGCTATTATCTTTTTTAAAAGTCGGCGACCGTTCGGCTTCTTCGATTAAATCAGGCGGTACAACCCGCAGGGCCGCCAAAATGGTAACCCTCGATGCCGATCATCCCGATGTTGAAAAATATATCGGCTGGAAAGCAGGAGAAGAGCATAAAGTCGCATCGATGGTAACAGGTTCCCTTATAATGAAGAAACATATCGACGCTTTGAAAAAAGCTTTGGCAGGTTTCCGCGGCCCTGAGCAGGACAGGTTTAACGCTGAAAAAAATCACGAACTTGCAATGGTTCTTCGCGCCGCGTTAGGTGATAAAATTCCCGCGTCTTTTCTTTACCAGCAGCTTCGCCGCCTTGAACAGGGCGATGATGAAGTTGACGCGAATCTGTATTCCACCGCATGGGACGATGAAGCGTACAACACCGTTTCCGGACAAAGTTCCAATAACAGCCTGCGCCTCAGCGATGATTTTATGCGCGCGGTGCTGGACGACGCGGACTGGGAACTTAAGAGCCGCACCGAAGGAAAAATGGTAAAGTCTGTTAAAGCGCGCAAACTGTGGAATGACATCGCGAAAACAAGCTGGCAGTGCGCCGATCCGGGACTTCAGTATCACACGACAATTAACGACTGGCATACCTGCCCCGCAGGCGGCGAGATTCGCGCTTCCAACCCCTGCTCTGAATATATGTTTCTTGATGACACGGCCTGCAATCTAGCGTCGATAAATCTTACCGCGCTTTACGATAACAAGAATAAAACATTTAATGTTAACGGATATCTTCACGCAATTGATATCTGGACAACGATTCTTGAAATCTCCGTTGTGATGGCGCAGTTCCCTTCTGTGCGAATCACGGAACTTTCCTATCAGTACCGCACGCTCGGACTTGGTTACGCCAATTTGGGAACTCTTCTTATGATTATGGGGCTTGCCTATGATTCGCAGGAGGGCCGCTCTGTCGCCGCCTCTCTTTCTGCGATTCTTTCAGGAGAAGCGTACGCGCAGTCCGCGCGCATGGCAAAGGAACACGGCTCATTTTTGCGTTACGGTGAAAACGCCGAAAACATGCTGCGCGTTATCCGCAATCACAGGCGCGCTGTGAACAACTCGCCTGAAAGCGAATATGAAGGGCTTCACACAATACCTGCGGGAATTGATCCCACTTACTGTCCTCCTTATTTACTGGACGCGGCGAAAGCCGCATGGGACAGAGCGCTGGATTTAGGAAAGGAAAACGGTTACCGCAACGCTCAGGTTACCGCCATCGCGCCTACCGGGACTATCGGTCTATTGATGGACTGCGACACAACAGGCATCGAGCCTGATTTCGCTCTTGTTAAATTTAAAAAACTCGCAGGCGGCGGCTATTTTAAAATTATAAATCAGTCGGTACCGCCCGCTCTTGCAAGCCTTGGTTACTCTGTATCCGAAATTGAAGAGATTATCGCGTACGCGACAGGCAGAAAAACTTTGAAAAACGCGCCTGCGATCAATCATGAGACGCTTAAAGCAAAAGGTTTTACGCCCGCTGTTTTAGACGCGGCGGAAGAGGCAGTGAAAACGGCTCTCAACTTTGACGGCGTTTTTAGTCCGTATATACTCGGTAAATCATTTGTCGAGGAAACACTCGGAATACCGCAATCCGCATGGCCGCTTCAGGGATATAATTTACTCAATCATCTTGGTTTTACTAATAAAAACATTGAGGACGCCGAGCTTTACGCCTGCGGCACAATGGGTCTTGAAGGCGCGCCTTATTTAAAAACAGAGCATTATCCCGTATTTGACACAGCGGCTCCTTCAGGAAAAAACGGCAGGCGTTCAATACCGTGGACAGCGCACATCGGAATGATGGCAGCAGTTCAGCCTTTTATAACAGGCGCGATTTCCAAAACAATCAATATGCCAAACAGCGCGAACTACGATGATGTAAAAGGCGCGTACATGCTCTCATGGAAAAGCGGCCTTAAGGCGGTGGCGCTGTACCGCGACGGTTCCAAACTTTCGCAGCCGTTAAACACATTCGCTCCTGGAACCGATCCGTTAGCTGACACAATCCTCAAAGTGGAAAAAGGGCTTGACATTCATGCCTGCGCTGCTGATAAAAAGAAATCCGAATCAGGCAGAGGGCTTCGTAAGCCGCTTCCGAACCGCAGGATGGGTTACACTCAAAAAGCGAAAATCGGCGGCCACTCGATTTTTATCAGAACAGGCGAATACGATGACGGGAGTCTTGGGGAAATTTTTCTTGATATGCACAAGGAAGGCGCAGCGTTCCGCAGCCTTTTGAACAGTTTTGCGATAACTGTTTCTCTTGGGCTCCAGTACGGAGTCCCGCTTGAGGAATATGTTGACGCCTTTACATTCAGCCGGTTTGAACCTAACGGTCTTGTGCAGGGCCACGATTATGTGAAAATGGCGACAAGCGTTATCGATTATGTCTTCCGCGATTTGGCGATCAGTTATCTGAAACGCAGCGACCTAGGACAGGTAAAACCCGAAGACCTGATAGCTACAGCGACAAAAAACGAAGCTGAGCCCAAACCGCGCTCTGAAAGAAAAAGTTCCGGAGGTGAAAAGCCGGTCGCCGGCAAAACCGCTAAAGCCCTGCAAATGGTTATGCCTAAACCTGCTGCAGCGGAAGAATCGTTTTTTCAGGAAAATGAAATCATCAAAATTGTTCAGGCGCGCATCAAAGGCTATGAAGGAGATCCTTGTTCTTCATGCGGTTCGTTCACGCTTGTCAGAAACGGCACCTGCATGAAATGCGACACCTGCGGAAGCACGACAGGATGCAGTTAAGCAGTGATTAAAAAGCAGTGAGCAGAGAAAATTCTTCAGTTAGCAAGAGCGATACATTTTTATTTTACGCTGCTTTTATTCCCGGTTTACAGAATTTTATCGCTGATGTAATTAAAGAGCGGCTTCCCGATGTAAAGATTCAAAAACTCCTTGACGGCGCAGTTGTTTTTGAAACGCAGACCAGTTATGATAAACTTAACTTTTTTTGTTTTAATAATATTTTCGAGGTAATTAATATCCTTGAATATGCGAATGATTCTATAATGCTCGAAAAACACTTAAGGTTTATTAGTAATTATAAACCTCAGAATACACAGAGTTGTAAAGATAATAAAAAAGATTTCGAATCAGGAACTCTGTGCGCCTCTATGGTTAATATAGATACAATTGTCAATAATAATAAAAATTTTAAAACATTTCGGATTGTTGTCTCCAATGAAAATGTTCCCGTTTCCATTGATGAAAAGCTTCGTACAGACGCTGAAAAAACAATCTCCCGCCTTTCAGGTTTAAAAGTAAGCCGTGCTTTACCTGATACAGAGTTTTGGTTTTTATACAGAAACGAAGAAAGTTCACAAGGGCAAAGTTTCTCTGTTTTCATGAAACGTCTTACCTTGCGCGCCTCATGGGAAAAAACTCTGTACAAGGGAGAGCTACCTCCTCCTCTTGCATGGACATTGTGCCGCCTTGCCTCGCTGAAACACAGTGAAACCGTCCTTGATCCATTCTGCGGCTGCGGCTCAATTCCCGATTCAGCGGCGAAACATTTTCACATAACAGATTTCATTTGCAATGATAATGACAAGCAAGCTGTTTCATATACGGCGGAAAGGTTTAGGAAACGAAAGAATTGTAATTTTCTGTTTCACAACGCTGATTTTTACGATCTGCCATCGGTTATTAAGGAAAAAAGCATTGACGCTATTGTTACAGATCCGCCGTGGGGACAGTACAAAGACATTAATGACAGCGGCTTCTTAAAAAAGATGTTTGAAGTTTTTTATAAACTCCTTAAGGACGGCGGGAGGGCAGTGGTATTGTATTCCAAGGATGGCAATTTTTTAAAAGCTGCGGAATCAGACTTCGCTTTGCAGAAAAAAATTCCGATTTTGCTATCAGGCAGAAAGGCCGTGATTTATGTGTTTGTTAAGAAAAGATAAAAGTTTGATTCTATCTTTTCCTTTGATAAAAATAATTAAAATGGAAGCTCTCTATATAACGAATTAGAATATTTTTTTCTTGTTAGACAGCAAATACCGATGTATGATAATTATAAGGAGCAAATATGAAATTGATTTTTTTGGGTCCTCCGGGAGCGGGCAAAGGCACTTTAGCTTTAAAAGCTGTTGAGATATTAAAAGTTGAACAAATCAGCACCGGTTCCATTTTTCGCGCCGCAATCGCGGCTAAAAGCCCTTTGGGATTAAAAGTAAAAGCGATAATTGATTCCGGTAAACTTGTGGATGATGACACTACAATCGCGCTTGTAAAAGAGCGGCTTGCGATGGATGATGTTCAAAAAGGTTATATACTTGACGGTTTCCCGCGAACAATTCCGCAGGCGCAAGCGCTGGATACTTTTTCTACTGTGGAAAAAGTCATCAACTTTGACATCCCCGATTCAGGAGTGCTGGAGCGTCTGGGCGGACGGCGTGTTTGCAGAAAATGCGGATATAATTTTCACATGATTTTTAATAAACCGGCAAAGGATGATGTATGCGACCATTGCGGCGGAGAAATTTATACCCGCGAAGATGACAGACCGCAGGCTATCCAAAAGCGGCTTGAAGTTTACCGCGAACAGACAGCGCCATTAATTGATTTTTACCGTCAAAAGGGACTGTTAATCGACATTGACGCAAGGCCGATGGTAGATGAGATTGTGGTGAACTTTAAAAAAGCGCTTGGAATATAGTCATTTATTGATTAAAGAAGTAACCGTTTTAAAAACAATCTGAGGATAATTAAATTATTTCTTTAATTGATCAAGCTCATCGCGGATATTCTGCACAAGCTCTACAACAACTTTATTCAGATCGATCATGCGGTTTTCTTTTTCCCTTCTGTGTTTTATTTCCGCTTTTTTCTGCGCGAGTCCTTTGTCCCCTATCACTACACGCCACGGGATGCCTGTAAGATCAGCGTCGTTGAATTTAACGCCTGGGCGCTCATCGCGATCGTCAAGAAGAACTTCAAAGCCCGCTTTTGTTAATTCATTCGCGAGTTTATCCGCGGCATTTTTTACTTCTCCCGCGTATTTAATCGGAATAATGATTACATGAAACGGAGCGACAGAAGCGGGCCATATAATTCCCGCATCATCGTGATGTTCTTCGATTACTGAAGCAAGCGTACGATCAATACCAATGCCGTAGCAGCCCATTATCGGCATCTGACTTTTACCGTTTTCATCAAGGTAAGTTACATTCATTGAGCGGGTGTATTTGTTACCGAGTTTGAAAATGTGTCCAAGCTCGTTTCCTGTTTTCACATACAGCTCGCCTCCGCAAAGACTGCAGCGGTCTCCGGCTTTAACTGTGCGGATATCTTCGGCCATCCATGAAGTGAAATCCCTTCCGTACGCTGCGTGTTTGTAATGAAGATCTTTTTCAAGCGCGCCTGTTACCGCGTCATTCATCGCGCAGACGCTTTTATCAATCACAATAGGAAGCCCTTTTAATCCGATTGGGCCTGCGAATCCTACGGGAGCGTTAGTAAGGCGGACAACATCGATATCGCAAGCGAGTGATACTTCGCTTGCTTTAAGAACTGAGGCGAGCTTTACTTCATTTACGTCAAGGTCGCCTCTTATCGCGGCGGCGAAAAAAGCTTCGGCGTAAATTAACGGCGCGTCTTTTGAAGGTTTGCTCCTATTAAGTTCAGAACAGCCCGGCGCGCCGGATAAATCAAGCTCAACATTGACGGCGCGGTAAATAAGCGTCTTTATGAAATTTTTCGGTTCTGTTTTTAAAAAGGCGCAAAGTTCGTCAATTGTTTTTATATCAGGCGTGTCAATTTTTTCATAAGGAGGAGTATTAGCCGCGGCGGCTTTCGCGTTATCTATTGATATAAATGAATCTGAGGATTTCGATTCCGGTGAAGCTGCGCAGGAAGCTTTTTCTACGTTAGCTGCATAATCGCAGTTTTTGCAGAGAATCAATGTATTGTCGCCTATCCCGCTTTCTACCATAAACTCTTCTGAGCCGCTTCCGCCCATCGCGCCTGAGTCGGCTTTTACGGGAATCACTGTAAGCCCGCATCTTTTAAAAATCCGCCTGTATGCCCGCCCCATCGACTGATATGTTTCATCAAGGCTCTCCTCATCCGCATGGTAGGAATACGCGTCTTTCATTACAAATTCACGGCCCCGCATAACACCGTAGCGCGGGCGGATTTCATCACGGAATTTTGTGTTGATTTGGTAAAGCGTAAGCGGCAGCTGGCGGTAGCTTGAAAGCTCGTCCCGCACAATGGCGGTAAAAGCTTCTTCCGCTGTCGGAGAGACAACAAAATCATTATTAAGCCTGTTTTTCAGCCGAAGGAGCGAATCGCCGAATAAATCCCAGCGGCCGGATTCCTTCCATAATTCGCCCGGAATAATTACAGTCGGCTTTATTTCAAGCGCGCCGATTGCGTCCATTTCTTCCCTGACAATTTTCTCTACTTTTTTGAAAGAGCGAAGCCCCAGCGGAAGGTATGCGAAAAGTCCGTTCGCGAGTTTACGGAGAAGTCCTGCGCGGAACATCAGCCTGTGACTGACGATTACTGCGTCCGCGGGAACTTCCCTGAGTGTGGGTATAAAAAATTGAGAATAGTTCATATCGGAGAGCCTCCCGTAAAAAATTATTGTACTTATTAACCGGGCAGCTCGGCGGTTGATTAGTATCGAACACAATGACCTGTTTTAGCCCGGATTAGTTTTATATGGTTAAGGTAATAATATATAAAAAATTATTAGATATGTATAGATATAATACGCTGATACACTTAAGAGATATATAATTCAAATCTATATCGGGCAACCCGGATTTGAACCGGGGACCTCTTGGTCCCGAACCAAGCGCGCTACCAACTGCGCTACTGCCCGTGAAAAAAACAGGAGCGATAACACCCCTGAGATATGCAGCCTGGAGTTTTACCTGCGGTAAACTCCAAAATAAAAAGTCTGGCTTTAGCCAGACTTTTTATTACGGGAGCGACGGGGCTTGAACCCGCGATTTCCGGCTTGACAGGCCAGCGTGATAAACCAGCTTCACTACGCCCCCCAACTCTTTTCAAACCTATCAAAATATGAAAATCTAGTCAAGCCCTAAAAACGCCGTTTGCCGTTTACTTAATACAAACCGGTATCAAACACCATTTAAAGACGCCTGATACCGTTTTCTTATTCTTCAATTAATCCCCGAGATCGTTTTTAACCTTTACAGTGACAGTATCTTCGTAACAAGAGAAACAATGATCAACTTTCGCTTTCTCCGGCGCTTTTGTAAATGAACTTACAAGCGGCACAATTATAAGACCTGCAAGCATGCAGAAAGCGCCGGCGTTAATCGGCGATTGTAGAATCGCTGGAAATGAACTTCTGAACAAGACGTTGAGTATCATCAAACAAGTGCTGAAAATAAAGCAGCACCAGACAGACGCTTTGCTTGCGCGTTTCCAGTAAAGGCCGTAAAGGAACGGCGCGAGGAACGAGCCTGCGAGCGCTCCCCATGAAACGCCCATCAGCTGCGCGATAAAGGTAATTCCTCCCCTGTATACGCTGATTGCAATTACAGATGATACAATTATAAACACGACAATCAAAGCGCGGATAATAACCAGCTGCAGCTTATCGCTCATTTTTTTTATTATATTTCCTCTTAAAAAATCCAGCGTTAAAGTAGAAGCAGAAGACATAACAAGCGATGACAGCGTGGAAATAGACGCGGCGAACACTAATACAATAATTAATCCCATCATCCAGTCATTGTTGGCAAACAATCTTTCAAGCAATCCGGGAATAATTGAATCATAACCCTTTGCCCTTACATCGGCGGAGGAAGCGAATATGCGTCCAAAGCTGCCAAGGAAGTAACAGCCGCCCGCTACAAAAATGGCGAAAAATGTGGAAACAATCGCGCCTTTGGTGATCATTTTTTCACTCTTGATTGAGTAGAACCGCGCGACCATCTGAGGCAGTCCCCATGTGCCAAGCGACGTAAGTATTAATACGCCAAGAAGCGATATTGGGTCAGGCCCTAAAAACGAAGTAAAAACGCCGGGAACGCTTCCGCGTGAAGCCGCTGAGTCGCTTACCTGGGCAAGTGAATCAATCGCGGGTATAAAGCCGCCTTTACTGCCCAGCGCCGCGACAATTATCGCGACTATACCGATTACTGTTATTGAACCTTGAATAAAATCGTTGACAGTTGTCGCGAAATATCCTCCGGCGACAACAAATATTGCCGTTAAGATTCCCATTGCCCAAATACAATACTCAAACGGTATGCCGAACGCCATTTCAAAAAGACGTGAAAGCCCGTTATACAGTGAGGCGGTGTATGGTATTAAAAAGATAAAAACGATAACCGAAGCGCAAATCTTTAATGCGGTTGATGAAAAGCGGGTGCCGAAGAATTCGGGCATCGTCGCGCTTTTAATGTGATTGGTCATTATGCGCGTGCGTCTTCCGAGTATGAACCATGCCATGAGCGAGCCGATAAAAGCGTTGCCAAGTCCGATCCATATAGCAGCAGTGCCGAAGCGCCAGCCGAACTGCCCGGCGTATCCGACAAATACGACAGCGGAGAAATATGTCGCGCCGTAGGAAAACGCCGAAAGCCACGGGCCGACATTGCGCCCGCCCAGCACAAAATCGTTTACGTTTGCAGCCCTTTTCCGGAAATAAATCCCGATAAAAATTGTGACTGCGAAAAACAGCAGAAGCAAAAACACTTTGATAAACATGGGAACCTGCCTTGATATTGGGACAAAAAAAATCGCCCCCGGTTAATCCGAGGGCGATTGTAACACAACCGCGATACCACCTCAGTTCCGCGTAACCTCACGATTACGCGCTCGCAGGGTAATAAATACCCCTATGCTGTAACGGGCATTCCCGTCGCATCCTACTGATACGGCAGTCAACTGCCGAATGTTCAGCGCGCGGCTCCCGGGATGTATTCACCCGCCAGCTTTCCTGCCGGCTTTCACCAGCCGCCGGCTCTCTGAAGGAAAGACATGGGGGTTACTTGTTCCCGATCACGGCCTTTTCTAAGTTTTATTAAAATATACAAAAGTTAAAAATTTGTCAATAGGTTTTACCTAAATGTTCCGTCAAGCGTTCATGCAGACTGTAATTCCCATAACTGAACAAGCCGGGATTGTAAACTCAAAACTTTGCCCTGTCCGCGTAATGCCGTTAAAATCCTCAAGTTTAATTTTATCAGTATTTGCAAAATTATTATGCGCGTGAATATCGCCTGTTAATATTTTTGTTTTGATGTTATCCGCAGGTTTTCCCGGAAGTTCCATTTCTATCTTTTTGCTTTCTCCGGCGCAAAGATTCGCAAGCGTTATGTGAACAGCGTTTTCTTTTTGCGACGCGGATACATGCAGATCCGGCACGGATGATTCTTCTGTTCCGGTGACTGAAGTCTCAATATAACTGTCAATTAAATCCGCCTCCTGATGTTCCTTAAAAAGATCAAACACATGGTATGTGGGAGTAAGTATCATTTTTTCGCCTTCCGTTAATATAACCGCCTGAAGCACGTTAACCATTTGCGCGATATTCGCCATCTTTACCCGTTCACAGTATTTATTAAAAATATTTAAGGTTACAGCGGCGACAAGCGCGTCTCTCATTGTATTCTGCTGAAAAAGAAAACCAGGATTGGTACCGGATTCAACATCAAACCAAGTGCCCCATTCGTCAACAATTAAACCGACCATTTTTCCCGGATCGTGAATGTCCATGATTCTGCTGTGATTCGCAACAAGCTCATCCATGCCAAGCGCTTTTTTTAATGTTTTATAATATTCCTGCTCGGTAAAATCAACGGCTGATCCCTTTTTATCCCATGAACGGGTGATTGTATAATAGTGAAGCGATAAGCCGTTCATGTGCAGCTTTGCGTTATTCATTAAAACTTCTGTCCACTTGTAATTAAAATCGCACGCTCCGCAGGCGATTTTATAAATCTTGTTGCCGTCATAATTACGCACATATGTCTGATAACGGCGGTACTCATCGGCGTAATATTCAGGGCGCATGTTTCCTCCGCATCCCCAGTTCTCGTTGCCGACGCCGAAATATTTTACCTTCCACGGTTCTTCGCGGCCGTTCTCTTTGCGGAGTGAAGACATCGGCGACACTCCGCCGAATGTCATGTACTCAACCCACTCGCTCATTTCCGATACTGTTCCGCTTCCAAGATTTCCGTTGACATACGGCTCGCATCCGACCTGATCGCAGAAATCAAGGAATTCATGAGTGCCAAAAGAATTGTCTTCAACAACGCCGCCCCAGTGTGTGTTAATCATTTTTTTTCTGTTTTTCTTGCCGCCGATTCCGTCTTTCCAGTGATATTCATCGGCAAAACATCCGCCCGGCCAGCGAAGCACAGGCAGTTTTATATGTTTCAAAGCGTCAACTATATCAGTCCTCATCCCTCTGACATTTGGAATGGAGGATTCTTCTCCTACATAGATCCCGTCATAAATACACCTGCCAAGATGTTCAGAAAAATTTCCGTATATTTCCTTATTGATCTTCGCGCCTTTTTTCCCGGCGTTAATTATTAACTTGCTCATAGACCTCTCCAGTGATTTTAAATATTAAAGTTGTCCGATAACTTCAGTTATTGAACAAGTCCATTATCAGAACAAGAGGCTTCCGCATTAATTGCGTAATTCTGTTAAATCCGCCGGGTTAAGCGATATAGGAGAGCCGTTCGCGCGCTGAGTCAGAAGCCGTCCTTGTTGAATTGTAACGCCTGCATCGGGATGAATAGCTACAGTTGATTTTGCCTGCAGCGCTAGATTTGTGTTAAAGCGGCCAAGATAATAATTGCCGCCATCAACTGTGACAGCGTATAAATCGTTTCCGGCTACCCATAGCAGGCTTCCGGCTCTTAAATTGTCATTACCCTGCCTTGTCATTTCTAAAGTATTCTGATCCATTTCGATAAGGCGCACCGCTCCGGCTCCTCTGGTCTCTCCCGCGATTGCGATGATTCTGCCGCCGATAAATGTAACTGTTCTTGTATGAACTGTATCCAGAGACGATCTTAAAATTTCAGCGCCTGTTGCCGGATTTATGCGGACGATTCTTCCCATCATTGTAGGATCTGTTCTTTCTATTGTGATGCCGTAAATTCCGGCAATTGCTTCCTGAACAACTCTGACAAGCGGCTCGTTTTCGATTGCCGCCTGCTGATCCTGCGCTATTTCCTGACGCATTTCCTGCGCGCCTTCGGCCCTTTCTTCGGCAAGTTCCTCAAGTATTACTGCAACTTCGCGGCGTTCTTCAACCGCCTCTTCTCTTTGTTCAACAGCCTCTTCCCTTTGCTCTATAACTTCTTCTCTTCTGTCAAGTTCCTGCTGTGTCTGCACTGCCGCTGCCTGCGTTATTACACCCTGCTGCTGCTGTTCCTGAACTGTCTGTCTTTCCTGTTGTATTTGCTGCCTTTCCTGCTGTATTTCGGTTCTTTCCTGAGCGATCTGCGCTTCTTCCTGCCTTATTTCTTCGCGAATTATCTGCGCCTGCTGTTCAGCCTGTTCAGCTTCACGTTCCATAAGGTTAATCATCGCCTGTCTCTGCGGAATTCCTTCATCTGCCTCTTTTCGTAATTCATCGATAACATTTTCATCGGAAATAATTGATGTATCGATTGAGCTTAAGCCTCCTCCTCGGCCCAGCGGGATTACAATTAAGGTTCTTCCGGGCCATTCGTCATAGCGGATGGAAAGACCGGCTCTTTCTCTTGTAAGATGATCTGTTACCGGCGTTTTATACCGGCTTTGAAAATAATTCCAGTTGCCGCGGTATACGGCGTTGTATATGGTAATAAATTCAGCTAACAGGAGGGCATCGCTTGCGCTGTAACCGTAAGCCGATTGCAGATAACCTTGAATAATTACGCGTAAATTTCTGATATGATCTACAGCTACATCCACGCCAAGTCCTAAAATATCAGCGTCCAGTTTTCCGTCTTCAGGCCCCGATACGCTGTGTATAATATAATACCTGTTAATCGCGCCTGTATTATAAATGTAGGAATAACTTCTTCTTTCTTCCGGAAAAATTTCATTCAGAGCCGGAGTTGATCCTCTGCTCATATCTGATATTTGCTGGCCTAGAACAACGCCGATTTGGCGTATCTCTTCTCTTGTATCTACACGCGCGTGAGGTCCTTCATAATTGATGAACTCGACAGGCGGGAGAGGACGTAATTCCCCTTCATTTACCTGCGCGTAAAGTGATACAGTAAGCGCCGTTAATATAACCACAGTTATTAAAATTCTGAGTATTTTCATGACAAAACTCCTGATATTTGAGCTTTTTGCAAAACCTTACATCATTATATTATATTAGAAAACAAAGAGCAAAGAAAATAAGTAATTTCCTATTGACTTTTTTAATAAATTGTATTACAATATGTATTATGACAATGAATATTTACAAAACTTTAAAAACAAGCGAGGCAGTTACAACTGCCAGACTTCCTCAGGATACAAGGAACAAGCTTATTATCCTGTCTAAAGCTAAAAATAAGACTATGTCTGAAATCATTATTGAATCACTTGAACTTTATTACAAACAGGAAGAAAACGAACTTGATTCTTATACCTTAGGCCTTCCGTATTTTGGCAAATATGGTTCCGGCATAGGGGATCTTTCTACAACGTACAAACAACGTTTAAAAGAGAAGCTGCGTGCACGACAGAATTCTTATTGATGCAGGACCATTTATTTCATTATTTGATAATGATGACAGTCAGCATATAAAAATTAAAAATTTTCTTAAAGACAGACATTTTTACTTAATCAGCACTCTTGCGGTTTTTACAGAGGCTTCTCATATGCTGGATTTTAATTATAAAGCGCAGCGTGATTTTTATGAATGGGCTATGTTTAAAGGGGTAATAATCAGCGATATAAACCAGCATGATCTGCCCCGTATCGCAGAGTTAACTCAGAAGTACGCGGATTTACCGATGGATTTCGCTGATGCGACTTTAATTATCACTGCCGAGAAAACCGGTATCAGAGAAATTATCAGCTTGGATAAAGATTTTGATATTTACCGTCTGCCCGGCAAAGAAAAAATCCGCAATGTTTATTATTAATGGCATTAAAGTTGTTTGGAAACTTCAGTTTCTGAACAACAGCCGCATTAAAACATTATCTAAGCGTGGCAAGTTCTCTTTCCGCCTGTCTTCTTGCGGCCGGCGGCTGATGTCTTTCTGAAATCATCAGCAGGATTCTGATTCCGGTTTCGCTTAAAGGAGGGCCTGAAAAACGGCATAACGCGCCGGTTGCGGACGCTATCGCGGTTAGCACCTGATCATCCCTTGTTGAGCTATTGATAATTGAATAAAAAAACGCTTGAATCGCAATTCCCTGCGGATCTACTCCGATACTGCCGATGGCATTTGCCGCGGCGGCTTTTATTACCGGCTCTTTGTTATTATTAAAAATGTTAATAAGCCATGGAATTGTTTCCTGCGATCCAATCATTCCAAGAAGGTTCATGGCTCCAAGTCTGAACTGCAGCGGATACTGTCCTGCTGATAATGTCAGCAGAAATGATGTCCACGCAGATTCATTGTTTCCAATTCTTCCGGCATTTACCGCCGCGTTTATTTGATTAAGCCTGTTTCTGGTTTCCTGTTCTGTCAGAGGGATGTCAATCATCTCAATAATTCGCGGACGTCCCATTCCGTAGGCGCCTTGCGGAACCGGACCGTAAATATCGTTTCTTTCCGGAAGAACCCGATCCTCAATTTTATACGCATAAAGAATCCAGTCCTTTCCGCCCGAATACAGCACTCCATCATTTCCGAAAGCCGGAACCGCCGCTGTGTTTTGCAAAGTTATATACCAAAGCCTTTCTCCGTTATGAGTAAAACCTGTCGCTCCGTTTTTGCTAAGAATATAAATACCTCTTTCATCAAAAATCATTTCTGTATCAGGTTCTACGCTGACTTTGTTATTTATTAATTCGCGTATATGGGTGTTGCCTGTCCAAAGTATTCTTTTTTCATAGAGTGAAACAAGCGCGGCTCTTCCGTCGCTCATGGTTACCGCAATATTGCTTCCCATATTCACAGCCGCAAGCGGAGCGGAAGGAAGCCTTGGCAGCATCACGGAATGAACTTCGCTTATAGCTGTAAAGAACCAGTCTTCGGCGTATTCAAGTATTTCTATTGATCCGTCCGTGTATATAACCGCGATATTATGTTTTTTCGCGTCTAGCGCGGAAACATCATTATTAAAACGGGAACTCACTCCTTTCGATGATTCTCCGCCGGGTTCAATGGATAATAAGACAGCGGGAGTATTGTATAATTTCCATACATAGGCGTTGCCGAAATGATCCAGGCGGTAAACATCGTTATTGCTTAGGGCGAAAATTATTCCTCCTTCCCGATCCAGTTTCGGCGTGATAGAAAAAGGCGTTTCAATTACGCTTGTCCATAAAAGATTTCCCGATGCGGTGTAACAGTAAATTTTTCTGTTTGTCGGCACAAATATTCTTGAGTCCCAGCCTGTAATAATTCTTGCAGATAACGGGCCTTCCAGATTGCGCCGCCATAATTCGCGCCCTGTGCGGTTAATCGCAATTAATGTTCCGTTTGTTCTTGTAAAATACGAAGTGCCTTCCCGTGAGCGCGTAACATAAGGGCTTATTCTGCCGCCTGAAAAAAAGTTCCACATGGGAGTTCCGGAAGTTGAATACGCTTTTATATTTCCTCCGTCAAGCGCAACCACCGCGGATTGCGCCTGATAAGACGGCAATGATAACACTTCTCCGCCGAGCGCCTGCCGCCAGTAAGGTTCCAGCGAGAGTTGTTCCTGGCTGTTTTGGGAAAAAACAGGAATTACCGCAAAAAGAAAAAAGACGCATTTTTTAAGTAAAAATTTCATTATAACCATTATACAACATTTTACGCGTTAATTTATGGTATGATGCTTTATGCCTGTCGGGGATATTATTAAATTGCGTCTTGAAAGCATCGCAAAGGGAGGGGAAGCTGCCGGCCGCTTCGAGGGGAAGACTGTTTTTACAGGCGGCGGCGCGCCTTTCGAAACTGTTATTTGCAAAATTACGGAAGACCGCAAAACATGGCTTAAAACGGAATTGCTGGAAATTACTGAACCGTCTCCTTTGCGGACTGAGGCTGCCTGCGCGTTTTACGGTAAGTGCGGCGGATGCAATCTTCAGCATATTCATTATAGCGCGCAGCTTGATGCAAAAGTTTCTATTTTAAAAGAATCATTTTTAAGAATAGGCGCGGTTAATGATTCTCATTCTTTTAATCTGCCCGAGCTGAAGACTTTTCCTTCCGCGCCTTGGGAATACCGTAACAGAATGCAGTTTCATTGTGTAAGGCAAAAAACTAAGGACAGAAATTACGCATTTGGTTTTAAAGGAAAAAAAAGCGGCGAAATAATCGCCATTAATGACTGTCCGATTGCATCTCCGGAGATCAGAAAAGCGCTTAATTGCGGCTCATTCTCTGTACCTCCCGAAAAAGATCGTTTTACTGTTTTCGCCAAAGACGGAATTTTTCTTAACGAAGGCGGAATCGAAAGAGGAAAAATAAAATTGCTGGATAAGGAAATAATTGCTGATACGGGAATTTTTTTTCAGAGCAATTGTTTTATGCTGGAGAAACTGATTTTTGAGTTACGGGAAATTGCCATGGAAACTGATCGAAGCCTTCCCATGGCGGATTTATACTGCGGAGCCGGGACATTCGCTTTCTTTCTTGCGGATTTGTTTCCCTCGGCAATTCTTGCGGAAGAAAATAAAACAGCAGTAAGCATCGCAAGAGAAAATTTAAAAAATAGCAAAACTGAGTTATTCGCTCTTCGCGATACGGAATGGCAGCGTGTATTATTACAAAAGAAAGCGGCTTATGGTTTCGCTTTAGTTGATCCGCCGAGAGCCGGACTTTCTTCCGGTTTAGCGCAGGCGCTTTCGAAAAACGGTCCTGAAGTGCTCGCCTATGTTTCCTGCGATGCCGCTTCTCTTGCGCGCGATTCAAAGGTATTAATAGACGGCGGCTATATACTGAATAAACTTATGCTGTTCGATTTTTATCCTCAGACCGCGCATATCGAGAGCCTGGCGGTTTTTTACAAATAGGAAAGACGGAACGAGGCGCGTTAGCATCAACGCGATCTCATTAATCAGCGCTTTATCCACAAGGCTGTTAAGCGATAAATGTTTTTTCTTTGCCAGTACCGCAATCTGCCTGTGCAGCTCCGGAGAAAGACGGACATTGAATTTTCCGGAATACGGTTTTTACGGCTCTGTTCCTTCTTCTTTGCACCATGTGATATTTCTGGACCGGTTTTACCTGTAAATTCTTTTTTGATTATGATATTATTTATTTATGAGCAACATACAAATTAAATTTCCCGGCGGCAAATCCATAAACTGCGCATATGGTACAAAAGCTACGTCTGTTATTGAAAACTTCGGCATCAGCGCCGGTTCAATCGCGGCGATAAAGGTAAATAATGAAATACGCCCGATAGGGACATCACTCCTTGTCAACGCGTCTTTGGAACCTGTTCTTATTGATTCTCCTGAAGGGGTTATGATTTACAGGCGCACTCTTTCATTTGTTTTAGCGATAGCCGCGCAGAAAATTTTTCCTGATGACGGCGTTTATGTAGGGCATTCACTCGGACACAGCTATTATTATACATTGAGCTCCGCAGATAAACCGAAAGACAGCGACGTTAAAAAACTCGCCGGGGAAATGAAAAATCTTGTAAATGAAAATTTGCCGATAACGTTTAAATATCTTTCCTATGAAGAAGCGGTTCAGCTGTTTAAATCGCATAACCAGAGGGATACGGCTCTCCTTCTTGAACAGAGAAGCTCTCCGCGCATTAAAGTAAATGAATGTAAAGGTTACATGGATATTTATATACAGCCGCTTCTTGAATATACCGGGCTTCTTTCTTCGTTTGAACTTACGCCTTACGGAGACGGTTTTCTGCTTCGTTTTCCTGCTATAGGAAAGGGAAAAATAATAGAAGATTTTGTCGACGAACCGCAGCTTTTCAGCGTTTACAACGATTATAAAAATTGGGGTAAAAATGTCGGTGTGCGTGTTGTAGGGGAATTAAATTCAAAAATCGCGTCAAGAACGGTTACAGATTATATCAGAATCGCCGAAGCGCATCAGGCAAGAAAAATGTCCGATATCGCAAACAGGATTTTTGAAAAAATTGATGACCTTAAAATAATTTTAATCGCGGGCCCTTCAAGTTCGGGAAAAACCACAAGCGCAAAGAGGCTGGAAATTGAGCTGATGGTTCTGGGATTAAAGCCAATCGCCGTAAGCCTTGATGATTACTACAGAGGCACAGCTGAAACTCCGAAAGATGAAAAAGGAGAGCCTGATTATGAATGTCTTGAGGCTCTTGATGTCCCATACTTAAATGAGCAATTGCAGGCTCTTTACCGCGGAGAGGAAATTACGATCCCTGTTTATGATTTTAAAACGGGAAGAAGAAATAAAGAAGACGGCAGAAAAATCAGACTGCAAAGCAAAAATATTCTGATACTCGAAGGCATTCACGGTCTTAACGACGCTCTTACACACAGTATCGATCGCAGCACAAAGTTTAAAATATATATCTCCGCGCTTACGCAGCTTAACCTTGATGACCACAACAGAATTCCCACAAGCGACAACAGGCTCCTAAGGCGCATGGTGCGCGATTCCCAGTTCAGAGGAATGGACGCCGCCGGCACATTAAAAATGTGGCCGAAAGTTCAGGCAGGGGAGCGTAAGCATATATTCCCGTTCCAGAACTCGTCCGACGCTGCGTTTAATTCCGCTCTTGATTACGAGCTTTCAGTCCTTAAATATTACGCCGATCCTCTGCTGCGCGCCGTTAAACCCGGCAGGATCGAATATGCCGAAGCCGTAAGACTTTTGTCATTTTTAGAAAATTTCGCTCCCATTCCGCCGCAGTATGTTCCTGGAACCAGCATCCTTCGCGAGTTTATCGGCGGTTCAGAATTTAAATATTAAAATGAAGTATTAAATTCCTAATGCTAACAGTACTTTTGATTTATAATCTTTTTCGCTTATTTTATTTTTAAGGTAATCCGTAATTATCTGCCGTACAACCGGAGGAAAGGAATTCCAGTAACGCTGGGGCCACGCTCCCATTTCTTCCCTAAGGTTATTGTTAACCGATTCATTCATTTCACCGCCTGAAAAAGAGACAAATTGTTCAATCATTGATAAGAGAACATCAGAAGGAATTGAAGATGCGCTTTTATCTTTTCCAGGAGCGCCTTGTAACCATGCATTGCAAAGCTCATTTATCTGACTGTCGTTAAGCTCCGGAGCGTGTTCCCTTAATACCCTTATTATCATTTCCTGGACAGATTTTCTCATGCCTTCGATGCTGCCGCCGATATTCGCGTTTATTTTCGCGGTGATTTCTTTTGCCATTTTTTGCGGATCGGGTATTCCGCCTATTGCGTTAAATATGCTTAAATCCCGCTTGCGCCTTGTTACCGCTTCGACCAGCACATCCACAACAGCTTCATCGCTTTGGTTGAGAATATAGTCCAGCGCTTGAAGCAGATGCGGATCCGTCATTTGCGGATTAGACTTTCTTTGCTATATGGTCGCTTTTAAGACACCTTGTGCATATTTTTAATTTTCTTGTTGTGCCACCGATTTCGGTTTTTACATTTACAAGATTCGGCTTCCATGTTCTGCGTGTATGGTTCTTTGCATGGCTGACTTTATTGCCGGTGATTGTATGTTTTCCGCAAATATCACATGTTCGTGACATAATTTCCTTCCTTGAGCATAGCTTGTGTTTCTCTCTTTATTTGTATCAAAAAAGCGAAAGAGTGTAAAGCCTTCCTTAATATCCCGCTCTTATTAAATTAAACCACGCATCGTTGTAGAGTTCAAGCGAGTCTCCGATATCAACAGTAAGTTCGGTATTAATAAGCGCATCTTCCGGATAGAGCGACACTCCTTTTTTTAAGCGGCGGGCAGGTATATTTACTGTTGCAGGGAGGCCGAATATATCCGTAAATTCAGCGTAAATATCAGGTCTGTGGATAAAATTGATAAATTTATGAGCAAGGTCAATGTTTCTCGCGTTTTTTAGAATGACCATGTTATCGATATATGACGGGCCGCCTTCATCAGGAATAAAAAAGACGGTATTTGCGAATAATTGTTCGTTATCAGCGATTTCTTCATAAACTACTTCAGGATATGCGTGGACGACCCAAAAGTCCTCGTTCGCGTATCCCTTTCCAAAGGTTTCAGCGTCGAATTTCACTAAATTGGGCTTCCATGAAACATTGACAAGATCCCTTGCCTGTGTAATCTGCGTCAGGTTTAAAGTGTTAACCGAGTAACCAAGAAATAAAAGAGCGTCTCCCATAACTTCGCGGAGATCGTCAAGCATTGTCATGCGGCCGCGGAGATCTTCTCTCGCGAAAATTGACCAGCTTTTTTCAAATACCGGAACTCTTGCGGTATTAACGACAATAACCGCCGCGCCGTAAAAATAGGGAACCGAGTATTCCATTAGAGGATCATATGCCGCCTTGGCAAGAACATCAGGGTCGATGTTTCCTAAATTTTCAATTTTTGATTTATCGATCTTTTCCAGCATGTTTTCGCGGATCATGATGGGGACATAATATCCCGAAGGAAAAACTACATCATAACTGCCGCGGCTGCTTCGCGTCGATCTTAATTTCGCGAACATTTCTTCGTTGGACGCGAACTCATCGTAAACTACTCTGACATTAAACTCTTCTTCAAACTTTTCAATCACTGAATCAGGTATATAATAAGTCCAGTTGTAAATATAAAGCTTTTCTCTCGAATCACAGGAAATGGCGGACGCCAACAGCGCCGCCAAAACGACAAGATAGATGATGGTTCTTTTTATCATCATAAACCCCCTGCTGACAGCTTCTTTTTTCAAAAAAGCTGTCTGTTATATTTTCGTTTATACTCTCAGGTTCTATTCATTGCCGACCCTGATGGAGTTAAACCACGCATCGTTATAAAGATCGAGAGCCGCGCCTATATCTCTTTTTAATTCAACTTTCTCAAGATCCTCGGCAGTGTACCATGCCATGCCTTCACCCATATAACCCTTGGTATACTGACGCGCAGGAACGTTAGCTGTAGCAGGAAAACCGAACGCATCGGCAAACTCGGCGTATATTTGCGGGTCATGAATAAAATTGATGAATTTATGCGCAAGGTCGGTATTTTTCGCGTCTTTTAAAATTACCATGCTGTCAATGTAAGCAGGGCCGCCTTCTTCCGGGATGAAGAAAACAGTATTTGCCATCATTCTTGAGTCTTCGGCTATTTCTTCAAAAACTACTTCAGGGTACCCTTGAACTACCCAGAAATCCCCCGCGGCGAAACCTTTGCCGAAAGATTCCGCGTCAAACTTTACAAGGTTCGGTTTCCACTTTTGGTTGATCAGGTCCTTTGCCTCCGATATTTGCGCGCGATTCTCTGTGTTAACCGAATATCCAAGGTAAACAAGAGCGTCTCCCATAACTTCGCGCATGTCGTCTAACATTGTCATGCGGCCGCGGAGATCTTCCCTCGCAAAAATTGACCAGCTTTTTTCATAATTCGGAACTCTTGCCGTGTTTACGACGATACCCGCCGCTCCAAAATAATACGGAACCGAATAATTCATATTTGAATCATAATCCGTAAATTTAAGAACAACAGGATCAACATTTACAAGGTTTGGAATTTTTGTTTTATCTATTTTTTCCAGCATTTCCTCTTTGATCATAATTGATACATAGTCCGCCGACGGGAAAACAATATCATACCCGGTTCCCCCGGATTTGAGTTTTGCGTACATATCCTCGTTGGACGGAAACTCGTCATATATAACCCTGACATTAAATTCTTTTTCGAATTTCTCGATAACGGAATCGGGCGTGTAATATGTCCAGTTGTAAATGTAAAGCCGTTCTCTATTGTCGCAGCCGGATGTTACAAGCAGGGCAATTAATGCCAGGCTAAATATTGCAAGCTTTTTTGCACACAGCCTTGCTTGCCTTTTTTGTGAAGCTGTGCCGGAAATGGGTATTTCTTCCATCTCTTCCTCCTGATAAAAATTATTTTATTTTGCCGCGATATATTTAAGGAATTTCCGCAGCAATATGCACAAGACGACGGTTCCAAGTATCATTACAACCGACAGCGCGCTGATAAGCGGCGTTATTCCGCCTTTGCGCGTAATTGCGGAATAAATGAACACAGGCAGAGTGGAAGAGCCCGGGCCCGATACGAAGAACGTTATGACAAAATCTTCAAGCGATAAAGTAATTGCGGTAAGGAATCCTGATATTATTCCAGGCATACAGATTGGAAGCGTTACTTTTAACAATGTCTGCCTTTCAGTCGCTCCAAGATCGGCGGCGGCTTCAATTATTGAAAAATCAAATTCCTCAAGCCGCGCCATAACCATTAAAAACACAAACGGAATGTTAAATGTAGTATGCGCGATGTAAATCGTAAAAAGCCCAAGCTGTATCCCTATACCCGCGAAAAAGATCGCAAGAGACACGCCGATTATAATCTCCGGAAGAATCATCGGCAGGAATGAAATTGTTTGCACATAACTGCGGGTCTTGAATTTATACCAGCTGACTCCGATTGCGCCGATTGTTCCGATAACTGTCGCTGTAACCGCGGAGGAAACAGCTATTACGAGGCTGTTCCTTACAGCTGTCCATAAACCCCGCTCGCTTAAAAGCCTTTGATACCATCTGAGCGAAAAGCCCGTCCAGTTCATGCTTGTGGAACCGTTAAAGGAATATATGACAAGAACTACCAGGGGCAGGAAGAGAAAGATAAGCGCAATGACAAGAATTGTCTGTGATACTGAAACATTCTGTTTGTACGCGCGTCTTGCGTGCCTTGCGGCTTCGCCCTGCATCTTAGCCGGTTTAAGGGATGTAATAATCTTGGTGACAAAATTCTGCGCCATATGTTACATCCCCTCCGCTTCGGTTTTCCGCGATTTAGTGTCTTTGGTTTTAGAAGCGTCTTTTTTCTGTAAATACATCATCCAAAGAACGCCGACTGTGGTAATGAGCGTAAGCACCATGGAAATCGCCGCGGCGCGCGGCCAGTTACGAGATTTTAACAGCTGATCCGCGATTATATTTCCGAGCATATAGGAATCCATCCCGCCGACAAGGAGCGGCACCGCATACGCGCCGAAAATCGGGATAAATGTGAATAGCACCGCGGTGAAAATGCCGCCGCGGATATTAGGGAGCAGAATCTTTACCATTGATAAAAATTTATTTGCGCCGAGATCGCGCGACGCTTCCAAAAGCGAAAAATCAAATTTATCGATAGTGGAATATAACGGAAGTATCGCGTAAGGGAGATACATATAAACTAAAACAAGAATTACCGCTTTTTGATTGTACATGAACGGAATATAATCAGTAATTAAACCCAAATAAATGAGCATTTGATTTAAAAAACCGTTATTGCCCAGAATGTTAATCCACGCGAAAACCCTTATTAGGAAATTAGTCCAGAATGGAATAATGATAAGAAGCAAAAGCAATGTCTGGTTTTTGCTTCTTGCCATCGCGTAACCGCAGGGAAGGGCGATTAATATCGTAATTACTGTCGCTATTAAAGAAGTTACTATAGTGCGTCCTGTTATGCGCAAGAATACCGGATCGGCAAGATAGCGGTACGCGTCAAAAGAGAATTCCTGAACAACGCCGCCGTGAAGCCCTTTTTTAAGGAAGCTGAAAACAATGACGATGGCGATAGGCGCTAGAAAAAAGAAAGTGAACCATATTGCCATCGGAAAAGAATAGACAGGCCCAAGGTTTTTGCGGAACGACACCCGTATTTGAGGAACTCCTTTTTCGCGGTTCACGATTTAACCTCGACTATATAACCGTCAAGAGCGCTCCATGAAAGGTAAACAGAATCCTTCCAGCGGATATCAGGCCCTTCATCGGAATAATTCGCGTGCTGTTTTATAACCCGGATAATTGTTTTATCGGTTTGCACATAGAACTTTGTCTGGAATCCTGAATATATCGGCTCGTCAACTATGCCTTTAATAAGGTTAATATCATCGCGTTTTGTCGAAGGTTTTTCCTTTGTAATTACAATTTTTTCAGGTCTGACTGTAAAGCTGACCTTTTGCCCCGGATGAATTTCATCAACATCGGTTACTTTTATTATACCTAGTTCGGGGATTTCAACTTCGGCCATATATTCGGTTATGTTTTCATAGTCATGAAGTTTTACTCTTTCCACGCTCTTTATAATGCCGTCGAACAGATTTGTTTCTCCGATAAATTTGGCGACAAAGTTTGTCGCAGGGCTTTCGTAGATTTCGTGCGGAGTGTCTATCTGCAGCACTTCTCCCTGATTCATTATCGCGATTCGATCCGAGACAGAAAGCGCTTCCTGCTGATCGTGGGTTACATAGATAAAAGTGATGCCGATTTCATCATGGATGCGGTCAAGCTCTATCAGCATGTGCTGGCGGAGTTTCGCGTCAAGGGCGGAAAGAGGCTCGTCAAGCAGAAGTACGCGCGGCTCGTTAATAAGAGCGCGGGCTATAGCTACCCGCTGTTTCATGCCGCCTGAAAGCTGGCTTGGTTTTTTATCGGCATGGCCTTCAAGGCGGACAAGCTGTAAATACTGTTCCACTTTACTCTTTATCTGCGAAGCGGATTCACGTTTTAACCTGGGTGAAAAGGCTACGTTCTCAAATACCGAAAGATGGGGAAACAGCGCGTAGTTTTGAAATACCGTATTTGTAGAACGTTTATTCGGAGGCAATGAAAGCACATCGCCTCCTTCAAGGGTAAGAGTCCCAGAATCGGGATGTTCAAAACCGGCGATTATACGCAGTAAAGTGGTTTTCCCGCAGCCTGACGGTCCCAACAGGGAAAAAAACTCTCCCTTTTTAATTTCCATGCTCACATTTTTGAGCACTTCGAAATCACCAAACGATTTGCAAATCCCGCTGATGACAACATTGCTTCCTATCAAAATGTTACTTCCAGCCTCCTTTTAGGAGTGTTGCGCCGGGCTTTACGGCACGGCACCTTCATATGCCGTACATTTAATCTATAGTGAACAATGAGGTTTTTTGGCATTTATGTCAATAGTTTAAAATTGAACATCCCGTGATATCATTTTATAATTTTTATCAATCCTCTGGAGATAAAATACCCGCCGAAGATGACGATAAACCGGTCAACAATGTTTACAGGAATTCTGGATAAAATATTTACAGCCAAAGCGGGTATATTATTCATAATAAGGCCAGGTTTAAAAATATCGTCTATGCTGAAATAATGTGAATGTTTTTCAATAAACAATTGCGACATATAATTTATGACTCCTCCTAGAACGCTGATCACTACAACGCACAGGATATACAATAACATAAGTTTAGAAGAAAGGGCGGTGTAAGAGACTATTATTTTTTCTTTTGAGGTGTAGCCGGGAATAATCACAGCCTGAGGTTTCAGCGCGCAAACAAGCAGAACTTCCGTTATGCTGCAAATGAAAAAAAATGTGATGCTCTTGTGAAAGATGCATGGAATAACCCATGTAAGCGCAGCTATGAAAATACCGGGTATAAGACCGTATGCAAAAGCAACAGCTGCGGTAAATACTGTATCAAGAAACAGGGGAAACCTTAAATAATTCATTACAGAAGTGCTTAGGAGAATATTCAATACAGCCGCAAGAATACATAAAACCGTAGGTTCAATTACTTTACGGATATTGAAAGGGCGCGGCTGGTTAATCTCCATGTCAACAGTATATCAAAAATGTCCATTTTAACATACACTGGGTTTGTAAAACCGTTTGAAATTATATGTTAAAAAAACCGGTTCTTTTGTTATTATTAACCGCTCTGTTTTTCTCCTGTGTAAACCATGAAAGAAATTCCGGTATACAGGATATTGTTAACCAGTGGATTGATATTGACAGGCTTTTAACCGGCGCTCAGGATTCAAATGAAGCTGCGTCTCTTTTAGAAGCCTGTGATTTTTTTTATCTGTCCGTTATAAAGTTTCAAGAATCAGATTTGCACCGGATATACAGAGCGATTTCTTTTTTGCCTCAAACTGAGCGCAGCTTTAATATTTATCCTTTAAGGGATATTCAGGAAGTCGGCATTGTTTCGGATTTGGCGCTGGTTTTTCGTGATTCAATCGTTTCAAAAGACATGGAAAAGGCAAAAACCGCATCGGTTGAAATAACAAGCGTCCTTATCCGTTTGTTGATGATTGACGGTGAAGCGCAGCGGTTTATCAGCTCCTCCTATTTCCTTCTGCTCATTGCATTCATATTTTTTATTGTAATCATCGCATTTCTTATCAGGTTTTTGCATCAGTCGCTGACTCGTTCATTAAACCGGGAAACCGAAGCGACGATTTTTTCTCACACCTACATGCTTGCTCAGGATGAAGAACGCGCAAGGATCAGCCGTGAGCTGCACGATACAATAATTCAGGATATACGCTGCCTGCTCCTGGAGACTGAAAAAATCGGCAGCGCATGTGAAAAAAATGAAGATGACAAGCAAGACTTTGCCGGGCAGCTTAGAACAAAAACAGTGCCGATGATGATCGGTCTTATTCAAAAGACCAGAGAGATATGCAATAACCTTATTCCGCCGGATTTTCGTTTTAATGAACTACCTGACGCTATAAAGCAGCTTTGCCTTAACATCAGCGAAAAAACAGGGATTGACTGCAGGGCAGAAATTGACGGGAACATCAAACTGGAATTTCTTTCCCTGGAAAAAAGGCTTCAGGTTTTCAGGATTGTTCAGGAAGCGCTTTCGAATATAGAAAAACACGCAAAAGCAAAAGAGGCGATTGTCACCATGCGTCAGGACAGCGGAATTGTGTATATCGGCATCGGTGATGACGGCAAAGGATTTAAATCTCCATTAGACGACTCTGGGCAAATCGTAACCAGAATTACTAAATCGCATATAGGGATTATCAGCATGAAAGAACGCGCCGCGATACTCGGCGGGCGTCTTAAAATTTTAAGCGCGCCCGCAGGGGAAGGCTCTTTAGTGTGTCTTGAGATACCAGCCGTTAATTAAATTTAATTGCAATTTATCAGGTTAAAATCGTATAATACGCAATGGAAGTTTTACTTATTGACGATCACCCAATGTTGAACGCAGGAATTGTTTCTATTTTAGAGAATACCGGTCTTTTTAAAGTCTGCGCACAGGCCGGGTCTCTAAAACAAGCTATGAGTGTTATCGAAGAATCCGATTCACTGCCTTCCCTGATTATACTTGACCTGATGTTAGGTGAAGAGAACGGACTTGATTTTTTTCCGATGCTTGATAATTATTGCCGTAATAAAAAGATGTCCGCCGCTAAGCCGCCTGTGCTGGTTTGTTCAGCTCTTGGAGATTCATTTAAAGCACAAACAGCATTAAAACTAGGAGCAGCCGGTTTTTTATCAAAAACAGGAGGAAAAGCCGAATTGTTAAAAGCAATAGATACAATACTCAGCGGAAAAATGTATGTATCAGGCGAGCTTGATTTAAAAATAAGCGCAAACTCGTCTTTATACGCGAAATTTTCAAAACGGGAAATAAATGTGATTAATTTTTTAAAAGACAATAAAACAAACAAGCAAATCGCCGAAGCGCTTTCTATAAGCCCGCGAACGGTGGAGAACTATATTAGTAAAATTTATTTTAAAACAGGTTTTTCCAGCCATGATGAAGTTAAAAAACTTTGATACTGTGCGTTAACGCATAAAAATACCGGGTTTTCATTAAAAATTTGTGAGTTTTACACGGATGTAAAAAAGCAAATTATACTCTATTATTAAAAACCGGAAGGAAATTAAAAGGAGTAAATATGAGTTTTTTTAATGAGAAATGGAAAACCAGTTCCATATTAACAAAGGTTTCTTTATGGCCAATGATGATTGCCACGCTGCTGCTTTTGATTTGCACTTTTATAATATTTTCCTGGGATAGAATGTTTGTTTCTCAGGGAGCAAGTCCGGAAGCTATGGGAGGTATAAGACTCATATTAATTTTATATCTCATTGCGTTCTTATATAACGCATTGCTTACTTTCGGTATTTTTAAAGTAAACAATGCCGCAAGAATCTTAACAATACTGCTGGGACTTTGTTCTGTTGTTATTGTAATTTTTGCAATTGGCGGGTATGGGTATTTTATGTCCTATGCAAGATCAATGTACGGCGATCAGGCTGTTGATACGGCAGCGGCGGCATATGGCGCTTCTATGGGTTTTATCGGTAATTTGTTTACCAATTACATAATTCCGCTTATACCGCCTGATATATTAATAAAAATCGGCATTTATCTTTTTATATTTACAGCTACGCCTGTTTTACAGGTACTTTCAATGCTTATTCTGTTTTTCTGCGGAAAAGATTTTAAGAAACGGAATGAAATAGCGCCGTCATAAATAGCGTTTACCATATATTTAAAAATCAACCCGCCATAAAAAGAGCCCATGCGGCGGCAGGGTAGGGCCTGCCAGAGAGCGCTCTTTTGACGCTATTATTTCCCGCAGTTTCTCAGGCGGTGTTCCGGTTTCTTCGTAATGTAAAAAAGTTCCGGCTACAGAGCGTACCATATTGCGGAGGAATGCGTTTGCGCATATTTCAAAAATCAGCGTGTCTTTTTCTATATAAAAATAAGCTCTGTATAAATAACGATTCAGGGATTTGCCTTCTATTACCGCAGTATCTCCTGCGCTTGCGAAAATTGAACAGTCGGTTTCACCTGATAAAAGTCTGCCGTACGCATTAAGAAGCGAAAGCGACGGGCAGCGGTACAGGCGCAGGAAATAGCGGCTTTCATAAAGCAGGGGAGGACGGCATAAAAATTGATAACGGTACAGCCGCGCTTTTGCACTGAAGCGGGCATGAAAATCATTCTGCGCTTCGCAGGCTTCAAGGACGCGCACATCATGCGGCAGGAGGGAGTTAAGCGCAGGAACAAAGCGTCCTGCTTCCATGCTGTCAATATCGGTGAAAAAATTTGCCGCCTGTCCCGCCGCGTGCACTCCAGAATCTGTCCTGCCTGAACCTGTAAGGTTTACGGGGCGGCTGTGCATTTTTTCAAGAGCCTTTTCGATTTCTTCCTGGACGCTCCTATAGTTTTCCTGCCTTTGCCATCCGTGGAATTCCGTGCCGTCATACGCGATTACAAGCTTTATATTTCTATTCATTCTCGGACAATTCTTTATTTATCGTGTCATAAAGTTTTCTCGCGTGTTCAAGGAAAGCGCCGGGTTTGTCTTTAGAGGATTTTCCCATTCCGAAAAGTTTTGCTATTGTGCGGCGCGCTTCTTCAAGAGATGTTTTCCTTTCTTCCGGGCTGTTTGCCGGGCCTAACTTGTATCGAAGATACGCGCACATGTACAACATTCCTTCGTAAGAATAATTTTTATCTGTATCAGGGCCGAATGCTTTAATGCCGGAAAGAGTCTCCCTGCCGCTTTGTTCGCGGGAAAGAGCTTCATTGTAAAGGTATTGGGCTTTTTTCCTGAAAAGAATGCCGAGCCAGTCATAATGCTGCTGAGGATATTTTTTATCAAGCTCATCCAACAGCCATGCGCAGCGGATGGAGGAAAGCCCCTGTTTTATTGTAGGGGAAGCTGTTTTATTAAAAAAATCATAACAGCGTAAGCAAAGATAGTGAGAAGCTGCGCCTTCCATCAGAGTCCGGTTTTCGTAAAAATTTAATGACGGAAAAACAAGAGTTGTTTCTTTCTTGCGGTTTTCTATATCCTCTCTTACTGTTTTAATGTTATCTTTCGGCAATATCGGAAAATCCATTTCCAGCGATGAGAACCAGCAGTTTGGGCATACAATGGCCTGATATATAAGCGGAAACACTTCTCCGTATTTCGCCGACGGCTCATAAAGCCTGTGAAGCTCTTCTGTAAGCTGTCCGGCAATTAATCTGCCTCCTCCTGAAAGCAGTTCTTCTTTGCGGAATACTGTGCTGCATATAGGACATTCATATTCTTTCTTTGACTGAAATGTAATTTTTAATTCTTTTTCTTCTTCAATTTTTTTTCCCATTATGTCCCCTCTAAAACAATCATGGCTATCGCGTTTTCTCTTTCATGCGAAAGCGAAACAAATATTTTCTGCGCTCCTGAATTTTCAAACGCTTCCCGCGCTGCTGAAGATAATTTTATAAACGGCTTTCCGTTCTGTTCAGCGCAAACTGTAATGTCTTTAAGTGAGATGTTTAAAAATCCCGTTCCCAGCGCTTTAACAAACGCTTCCTTCGCGGCAAATCTTGCGGCAAGACTCTGCGCTGCGCTTTTTCCCCTGGATTGAATTATTAACAGCTCTTCGCTGTTAAAATATCTTTCCAGTAACTGAGTGTTTTCAATCCAGCGTTCCATCCGTTTTACCTGAACAATATCAACGCCTATTCCGGTAATCATTTTTAGTCTCTCTCTTCATCATCAGTAATGTAATCATCATTGTCTAAAATTGAATTTTCAGGCAGGGTTTCTGCAATATTATTACTTTCAGTTATTTCAGGCGGTATGAAAGGCGTTACGCGCGTATTATTTTCCTCGCGCGCAATACGTCTGATATAACCGCGGAATTCAAGCATTTTACTGCCATGAATTGTGATTAACGGGTTATTATTAATTATGTTAACAATGACGGTAAAATCATCATAACGTCTGTCAAGATTAATTGTTTCTGTTATTAATTCAAAGCGGCTGTCCAGAATACTGCGCGGCCCTTCGATAACAACGCTTCCCGGGATTAATGACTGGTATGTAAGTTCAAATCCTTCCGCTACAGTGCCGGAAAGATCAGGATATACCGGAACGTTACGTGTAGTTTTTTGCTCCAGTATTATAGGGATTTCTATCGGAAGGACTGAAATTTCCAAAGGTTCAATACCAAGCGCGCTTCCTTTTTTCCTGATTTGCACAGGCGCTCTGTAGCTGCCTTCTGCTGAGTATCTTCCGGTTTCAATATATGCCTCTATATCTTCTTCAAGAATCTGCTGTATTCCGTTCGCTTCTCCCCTGAGCGATACTCTTACCGAACCTGCGAAAGCTTCCGCCGGAACGAGTGTATCACTGGATTCAATTAGGATTGGCACAGTAAAAAAACGCGTTTCCAGAGTATTCATTCTGTAAAAGACGGAAATTAAAATCGCCGCCGAAAGAGATAAGACTTTAACCGGCCACTTTTCGGTGATTTTTTCCAGGAGCTTTGTTCTATTCAACAAGAACCTCCCTGCTTTTTACGGAGGAATCTTTTTGAGCTGATAAATCTTTTTTGCCGCCTTTGGCAAAAGAAGAGTCATCCGTGTCTTGCGTATCGCCGGTTCTTGCGCCCGGCTGATGTCCCAATAGTTCCAGTAATTTGCGGGAAATTTCCGCGCTTGTTAAATCGTAATAAAGTTTCGCGTCATAAGCGAGCGAGATAGCTCCCGATTCTTCTGAAACTATCAATACAACAGCGTCGGACTGCTCAGCCATGCCAAGGCTCGCTCTGTGGCGCGTGCCGAAATTTTTGCGTATATCCTGCCTTTCTGTAAGCGGAAGAAAACATCCTGCCGCGATAATTTTTCCGTGCTGTATAACCATCGCTCCGTCGTGTAACGGACCGTCAAATTCAAAGATAGCGACGATTAAACTGGATGAAATTTCCGCGTTAATCTTTGTGCCGGTATCAATGATATTTTTCAGATTAATTTTTTTCGGAAAAACAACAATCATTCCCCGTCTGCGCTGCGATAAAAGCTCCGCCGCGGTAACAACGGCGTCAAGTTTTCCTATCTGTACCGCTGTGTTTGGCCTGAAAAAATCCGCCTGCCCAAGCTGCATAAATATTTTTCGCAGTTCAGGCTGGAACACGATCGCGATCGCGATAATAAGCCCTGGGGCGATCACGCTTAGAACCCATCGTATTGTTGTAAGGTTTAGCAGGAACGCGATACCGTAAACAAGAATAAGAAAACCGGCTCCTTTAACAAGAGGAAGAGCATGTGTTTTTTCCAGAAGTTCATAACCTTTATATATAATGAATGCAAGCAGAGCAACATCAAGAATAGGACGGATAAATTCGTAAATTGAATGAAGCCTTTGGAAAATCTCCATATTATCACTATAACATATAAATTAATTACAGTGAACAGCTAACCTTGTCCGCTATGCTTCTGCCGTCCAGTCCTGTTTTAATCAGGAGTTCTTCTCTTGTGCCTAATGCGTCGAACTTATTATTCGTTTCCATTTCCAGGAATTTGCTTTCTACTGCTAAAACCGCTGTTTTAGACTTGCATTTTTTCTGCTGTGATAAAGCGGCAGCGTATTCTCCGAAACCGCCTTCTCTCATTCCCTCTTCGATAAAACAGACAAGATTAAAACTGTTCATTATTTTTATTAAATAATCTTCATCAACCGGTTTTAAAAAACGGAGATTGTAAAGGCCGGCTTCAATTCCGCTTTCTTTTAATATTGCCGCGGCTTCTGCCGCTTCCCGGTAAAGACTTCCGGTGAAAGCGAGACACACATCATTTTTTTCGCTTGTTTTAATCCAAACTCCGCGGCCTTTTTCCAGCGGCTGCGAAAAAGCGTCAGTCTCTTGCGGGCAGAAAGCTTTCGGATAACGAATTATCACAGGTCCTGAATTTTTTGTTCCGGTTTTTTCAATCTCTCCCCGATCCCTGCTACCTGATCCCTGTTCCCTGTTAACAGCCCATTCAAGCATCAGCTTCAATTCATTCCCGCTGGCGGGCGCCAGCAAAGTCATATTAGGCGCGCTTCTGAAAATTGATATGTCGAACAGCCCCTGATGAGTCTCTCCGTCCGCTCCGACAAGACCTGCCCTGTCCAGAGCGAAAATAACGGGAAGTTTTTGTAAAGATGCGTCGTGTATAACCTGATCAACAGAACGCTGTATAAATGTTGAGTATAATGCTGCTATTGGACGCAGTCCGTTTGCCGCAAGACCCGCGGCGAAAGTGACAGCGTGTTCTTCCGCAATGCCAACGTCAAAAAAACGATCAGGATAATTTTGCGCAAAATCCGACAGTCCCGTGCCTGTCTGCATAGCCGCGGTAACTGCGGCGATTCTTTTATCTTCTTTCGCAATTTGCGAAAGCGCGTCAGAAAAAAACTGGGTAAAACTTTTTCTTTTAATTAAATTCTGCGCGGAGTCTGAGTCTGTTTCGCGGGCGTTTTCAGATAATCCGCTGTTTTGTTCTATGCCGCCGTCAATTGAAAATGAGCCTACGCCGTGATAACTGTCCGGATCATACTCTGCGAAACTGTAGCCCTTGCCCTTACGCGTAATTACATGAATAACCACCGGCCGGTTGAGTTTTTTTACGTCTTTAAAAACATTTAACAGCGCTTGTATGCTGTGTCCTCCGATAGGCCCGACATATTCAAAACCCAGATCAACAAAAAAATTGTCAATGTAGAACACAGCCTTGACCGCGCGCTTGAGACGCAGAACTATGTTAAAAAACGCCTCTCCGATAAAAGGGATTTTTTTAGCCATCGCGTCAAAGCGCCGGCGGAATGTCTGGTATTTTGTTTTCATGGAAAGGCGGCTTAGGTATTTTGACAATCCTCCGACATTCCGGCTAATGGACATTTTGTTATCATTAAGGATCACTATTAAAGGAAGCCCAAGATGCCCCGCGTGAGATAGCGCTTCATACGCCATTCCTCCTGTAAGCGCGCCGTCGCCTATTACAGCAATTGCGTGTCCTTTTCCTCTTTGTATCCGTTCCGCCGCCAGAAAACCGAGCGCGGCGGAAATTGACGTGGAAGCGTGCCCTGTATTGAATACATCATGCGGGCTTTCGCTGTTTTTAGGAAAGCCCGATATGCCACCCTGCCTTCGAAGGGTTTTAAAAGATTCCCGCCTGCCTGTAAGGAGTTTATGCGCATAACACTGGTGACCTACATCCCAGATTATTTTATCCTGCGGCGATTTAAAAACATAATGCAGAGCGATGCTCAGTTCCACAACGCCGAGGTTTGACGCAAGGTGCCCTCCGTTACTCGAAACAGCGGACACAATTTGCCCCCGCACTTCGTCAGAGAGCAGGTTCAGTTCGCGGACGGAAAGTTTTTTTATATCATCCGGTGAATTGATATTTGACAGTATATTCTGCGAATGCTGCATTATAAGCCTGATTAAAGAGAAGTGAGAAAAAGCCGGTATTTATAAAAACTGGTTTGAAAACAGCCTTTCGCAATCACAAATTATTCTCCCGGTTACCGCTTCCTAAAAACCGGAAGTCTTCCAGATATTTGCGCCTTGAACTAACTAAATCTGTCAGTTCCCTGTTCATGTTATAGTCGACTTTCGCCGCAAGCGGGAGAAGATATTTTTCTGTTTCATTTATATAACGTTCGACAAAAGGAAGGTTGTTTACAAAGCCAAGTGAAATCATGTTTGAAATGCGATCCGCTACCTTCAGGATTTTAGCCAAATCCGATCCGGAATTGCTTATGCGCAGAAGAAAATCAGGTTTTGATTCTCCGTACCTTCGCGTAACTTCAAGAACGAGATCGTAAACCGCGTGGCTTTCAAAGTCAATTGAAAGTAAAATATTATGGTTAAACTCCGGGATATCTTCCAGCACGTCATGAACTAAAGAAGCTTTTAACAATACAGGATCAATGTAGCCGTAGTCGATCAGAATTGACATTGTGTCAAGCTGATGGCGGAACATATTGCCGCCGCCTTCCCGCGATTTACCGATCAAATAGGTTGCTACCTGAATATATGGAGCAAGACGCGTTCCGACCAGCTGCTGCATTTGTTCTGTTGTCATTTACAGATCCCTTAAATATAGTTTGAATTTTTCAGTGCGTGCAAGCGTTTCTTCGAGTTTTTGCTTTTGCTGTGCGACAAGTTCCTGCGGCGCGTTTTTCACAAACTGCTCATTCGCGAGTTTCGCGCGAAGGCCTTCGATATACTTATTATCTTTTTCAAGATCGTTTGAAAATTTCTTTTTCAGCGCCGCGGTATCGACAGCTTCAGCGGCGAATACAAAAACCTCAAAACCGTTCCCTGCCATGCCGATAGAACCGGCGGGACGCTGCGCGCTTTTTGATCCTTCTATTGTTAACTCGTTTATTCCGGCAAGAAGCCTGATCAATCCCTCATTTTCTTTAAATGTTTTTTCGGCATCTGTACCGGAGCGTATTGTTACGCGCAGCTTTTTATCAAGCGTTATCCCGCATTCGCTTCGTAATGTTCTGACCATTCCCACAAGCGCCTGAAGAAATGAGAAATTCTTCTCTTCCTCAGGTGAATTGCGCGCTTTGTCGTAATCAGGATAAAGAGAAGTTATTAATAATTCCGCTCCCCGCTTCCTAATTCCTGAGTTCTTGATTTTCTGATAAATCTCCTCTGTCACAAACGGCAAAAGCGGGTGAAGCAAACGAAGCGATTCTTCCAATACATCCAGTAAAACAGTTGCGGCGCGATCTTTTTCTTTCGCTCCTTCGTCATTATCGCTTTTTATAGAAAGTTTTGTAGCTTCAACATACCAGTCGCAGAAATCATTCCAGAAATATTCGTAAGCGGTAATGGCGGCGTCATTGAAACGGTAGGAGAAAAACGCCTCTCTCATGGTTTTTGACGCGCTGTTCAGCCGTGAATAAATCCATCTGTCCGCGGCGCATAATTGCGGATTCTCAACAATTTGCCTGCCGTCAAGATTCATAAGAATATAGCGGCTCGCGTTCCAGATTTTATTCGCGAACTTTGAACCCATTTTAAATGATTCTTTGTCAACAAGAACATCCTGGCCCGCTGCGCACATAAAAGCGAGAGTAAACTTCATCGCGTCCGCGCCGAACTCGTCTACTAACTCCAGTGGATCAAGTCCGTTGCCGAGCGACTTGCTCATCTTTCGTCCCTGTTTATCGCGCACAAGCCCGTGAATATAAATGTCGCGGAACGGCGCTTTACCCGTAAACTCAAGTCCCGCCATGATCATTCTGGCTACCCAGAAAAAGATTATATCGTAGGCGGTGATAAGCGCGGTGGTGGGGTAATAGCGATTATAATCGGGGATCGGGGAGTGTAAATTAATTAGACCAGATTCATCGCTTCCTGCCAAACCGTCAAATCCTTGTATGTTTTTACTGTCATTGCTTTCCTTCTCTGTTCCCTGTTTCCTGTTCCCCGATGATTGTTCCCACCCAAGCGTGCTAAACGGCCAAAGCCAGCTTGAAAACCATGTGTCAAGGACATCGCTGTCTTGCTCGATTTTTTCACTTCCGCATTTAATGCAGGAATCCGGGTCGTTGCGCGCTACTGTCAGGCTGCCGCAATCCGCGCATGTCCATGCTGGTATTCTGTGGCCCCACCATAATTGGCGGCTGATGCACCAGTCTCTGATGTTTTCCATCCAGTGTTTATAGGTGTTCTCCCATTTTTTGGGGTAGAAAATGATTTCGCCTTTTTGCCAGCAGGAAAGCGCTTTTTCAGCTAACGGTTTCATCCTGACAAACCACTGTTCTGAGAGAAACGGTTCAATTACCGTATGGCAGCGGTAGCAGTGCCCGACAGAGTGATTGATTGGAGTGTCTTTTACATAAAAGCCGCCTGCGATCAAATCTTCGATTACAGCTGCTCTCGCTTTTTTTACTGAAAGACCCCGGTATTTTTGAGGGACGTTTTCGTTTAAAGTCCCGTCTGGGTTAAGAATGTTAATACAATCAAGGTTATGTTTTTTTCCGAGTTCCCAGTCATTGGGATCGTGAGCTGGAGTTACTTTTAAAGCTCCTGTTCCAAAAGCGCGCTCGACATACGGATCAAAGATTACGGGAATGCCGCGCTCGCACAGAGGAAGGTTTAGCGTTTTTCCTTTTAATCCCGCGTAGCGTTCGTCTTCGGGGTGGACGGCTACGGCTGTATCACCTAACATTGTCTCAGGTCTTGTTGTCGCTATTTCTATGTAATCACTCTGATCTTTAATATAATATCTTATGTGATACATTTTCCCCGCGGTATCTTCATGCTCGACTTCGTCGTCAGCTAATGCAGTGCCGCAGGACGGACACCAGTTGACAAGATAATTTCCCTTGTATAAAAGACCCCGTTCGTAAAGCGACACGAATACTTCGCGCACCGCGCGGGAGAGGCCCTCGTCCATTGTGAAACGTTCGCGGCTCCAGTCAACGCTTGCGCCTATTTTCTCAAGCTGCTTTTTAATGACAGCGTGGTGTTCTTTTTTTACCTTCCATGTTTCCTCAATGAACTTCTCCCGTCCTAGCTCGCGGCGGCTTTTTCCCTGTTCTTTTAATTTACGTTCAACTACGTGCTGGGTCGCGATGCCGGCGTGATCTGTGCCCGGCACCCAAAGAGCCGGAACTCCTGTCATGCGGTGGAAACGAACGATAATATCCTGAAGGCTGTTGTTTAAGCCGTGCCCCAAATGAAGAACGCCTGTAACATTGGGCGGAGGAATTACTACAACAAATGGCGGTTCGTTATTAAGGTTAGGTGCAAAAGCGCCTGATTCCTTCCAAAGAGTGTAAATCCGATCCTCGAAAGATTTTGGATCATACGCTTTCGCGGGAATTATTGAGTCCATGATTGATAACTATACTTTTTTGGAAAAGATTATTCAACACAAATAGTCCGGAGCTTTTCTCATCCTTGTTTTTTCTTCCATATTATGATATTGTTATTTCAAGGATTATTTATGGAATTTATTATTGAGAATTTCGCGAACTTAACCTGGAAGCACCTTGTAATGTATGTAATCGGAATTGTTTTAATAACATTGGCTATTAAAAAAGAATACGAGCCGAGCCTTCTTCTGCCGATGGGCTTCGGAGCGATAATGGTGAACCTGCCTTTAAGCGGCGTTATAAATCAAATAATGCCGGGTATCGGAGAGGTTAACGGACCGATACAGTGGCTCTTTGAAACCGGCATTGACGCGGCGGAGATTATGCCGCTTTTACTTTTTATAGGCATAGGGGCGATGATCGATTTTACCCCGCTTCTGACGCGTCCGGTTTATTTTCTTTTCGGGGCGGCGGCGACTTTCGGTATATTCGCCACAATTACGCTGGCTGTTCTTTTAGGTTTTCCCATGAATGACGCTGCTGCTATCGGAATTATCGGCGCGGCTGACGGCCCTACAACGATACTTGTTTCGCAGGTTTTAAAATCGAATTATCTGGGGCCAATTATGGTTGCGGCATATTCATATATGGCGCTTGTGCCGATTATACAACCGGCTACCATCAGGCTTCTGACTACAAAGAAAGAAAGATTGATCCGGATGCCGCTGGAAGAAGACAAGGATATCCCAAAAATTTTAAAAATAATTTTTCCGATTGCTGTTACAATAATTGTCGGCCTTATATCCCCGGCGGCTGTCGCGCTTATAGGTTTTTTAATGTTTGGAAACCTTATAAGGGAGTGTACTGTTCTCGATTCGCTCTCAGAAGCGGCGCAGAAAAATCTTTCAAATTTAATCACTCTTTTACTTGGGCTGACCGTAGCTTTTACAATGCAGGCTGAAAACTTTGTAAAGATCGATACAATTTTTGTCATGCTGCTTGGGCTTGTCGCTTTTATTTTCGACACAGCGGGCGGGGTGCTGTTTGCCAAGTTCATGAATCTATTTCTAAAGAAAAAAATTAACCCGATGATCGGAGCGACAGGTATTTCCGCGTTCCCAATGTCCGCCCGGGTTGTACAAAGAATGGCGTTAAAAGAAGACCCTGAAAATATTCTTTTGATGCACGCCGTAAGCGCCAATGTATCGGGGCAGGTTTCTTCCGTCGCGGCAAGCGGCATTGTTTTAAGTTTAATATTAGGTTATCTGGGTAAGTGAGGTTGTTATGAATATCAATTACAGCGATTTATTCGGTTCGCTTGAAATTATGTGGAAAGGCATGGCCGGCATTTTTATCGTCTGCGGTTTTATAATGCTGTTTACTGTACTGCTTTCTAAATTATTAATGCCCAAGGATAAGAAAGACGAATAAAGGGCTCTGTATAAACAGGCTTTTCCAGTTATACGGAATTGCGTTATATTTATGTTATGGCAAATAAAAAACACTCAGGCTTTTTAGTCTTTTTTATTTTAATATATTCCGTATTTTTTCCGGTAAAAGCAGCAGGCGAATTATTTGAGTTTAAACACATTCCCGGCGAACGTTACAGAATTCTGTCTGTTGTCGACGAAGCCGTCTATGTTAACGGTATTTTAAGCCACCGCGCCGAAATTTTAAACCGAATTGCTGTTGATGTCAAAGAAGTGACAGACGGTACGGGGCGGCACAGCGCGGTTTTTCAAACGTCAGAACGCCTGGTTTATGATTTTATTTTTGGATCGCAAACCGCTTTAACCGGATTCGAATGGAGCAGGGAATATGAATCCGAATTTTTCCGCGACAAGCTTGGAAACCTGACGATAGATTCACAGTTCTATATGCCTGTTGTGCGCAATGTTCCCGCGTTTCCCGGAAAAGAATTAAATGTTGGAGATAAATGGTATGCTCCCGGCCATGAGGTTCATGATTTTCGCGATGCGTTTGGCATAATGGAGCCGTATGAAATTTCATTTAACGCTTTTTATGAATATCTTGGAGAACGCAAGTGGAAGGAAGTTTCCTATCCCGCGTTCTCGGTAAATTACAATATTGAATCACGCCCTTCGCCTGTCAGCGGAAGGCTGTATCCGGTGCGGATATCAGGAACATTCAGCCAGACTGTTTTCTGGGATCGTGAGATTGGCAGAGAAGCGGCTTATGAAGAAAACTTCCGCATTACTTTTATTATGTCCGACGGAACAAGATATGAGTTTCGGGGAACAGCGCAGGCGGAACTCCTTGAATCGGAACAGATGAACAAGGAACAGCTTATTACTGACATTATCGAAGAAATCGCCAAGCTTGATATTTCCGATGTCACAGTAACAGCGGTTGAAGAAGGCATTTCCTTAAGCCTTGAAAATATTCAATTTTACGCCGACACAAACATTATGCTTCCAGGAGAACAGTCAAAACTTGATATTATAGCGGAAATACTTTTACGTTATCCTGACAGGGATATCCTTGTAAGCGGGCATGCCGCTCCCCTCGGCTCAAAAGATTACCTGATGAAGCTTTCGCAGGATCGGGCAAGAGCTGTAGCCGATTATCTTCTGTTAAAGAAAGTCCGCGCACCGGATCGCATTGTTATCCGCGGATACGGCGCTGAAAGGCCTATAGCAGATAACAGCACCGAAGAAGGCATGCAGAGAAACCGGAGAGTGGAAATTACCATACTGGAGAATTAGTGTCTTCGATTCTGTATAATATTAATTTTCAATTAAACCGCCTTATTCCTGTAACGACGCCTTTGGCTGTCGCGCTTGGATTGTTTCTTCCCGGTGTTTTTATAAATCTGCGTCCTTTTGTAATTGTTCTTTTCGGCTTTATGACTTTTTCAGGCGCTTTGAAACTTACAGCCCGTGAATTGGGAGCGGCTGTAAAAAACCCTGTTCCCATTTTACTTTTCTTTGTTTCAAGTCATATATTAATGCCGTTTGCGGCTCTTTTATTATCTTCTGCTTTTATTTCCAATCCGGATATAATCACAGGTTTTGTTCTTTTATTCGCGGGACCAACAGCGGTTTCCGGGTTTATCTGGGTTTCGATATTCAAAGGCGATAAAGCGCTTGCGCTTACGCTGATTCTGCTTGATACAATGCTAGCGCCTTTTGTCGTTCCGGTTACGCTTTCAGTGTTTATCGGCGCGAAAGTAACAATGGATATGAGCGGTATTGCTCTCTCTCTTTTCTTAATGGTTGTCGTACCTACAATAGCCGCAGTCGCTTTAAACGAGTTCAGCAGGGGAAAAATCCCGCAAGTTATATGCCCCGCTGTAGAGCCGTTCGCGAAAATTTGCCTTATTCTTGTAATAGCCGCCAATTCCTCCGCGGTTGCGCATAACGTACGATTTGATGATTTTCTGTTCTGGGGAATCGCGCTGTTATGTATAATATTAACTGCAACAGGTTTCTTTCTTGCTAAATTAAACGGAATCGCATCTGGCTGCGTAACTAAAACAAAATCAAGCGGTGAAAAAAGCGCTTCTTTGGTTATTGCCGGGGGACTGCGGAACAACAGCGCTGTTATGACAATTGCCGTTACTTTCTTTCCCGAAGCTGCAGTCCTGCCCGCGCTTTTAAGTATTATTTTTCAGCAGATAATCACCGTAATTATGGGAAGGATACTGATCAAAAAGACAGCGGAATAGTATCGGGAAACAGGCGTTAGAACTTTTTAATAAAGTTTCACTTATTTAGTTCATATTTCAGCGCGGATTCATCCAGAATTACCGCGACGCGGCCCTGTGATAAAAGGCGCTGGTTATCTTCCGATGATAGAATTAAAAGAGCGTCGCTTCTGTCAATAATAAGGTCTGTAGGATTTATTCCGAATACGCCGCGCGCGAAGATTCTAAGAGGCCGCTCTCCAACAACATCCTGTAATTCTTTTGAAAGACCGGAAGGATTATTCTGAAAAATGTTCTGTATTGTCGAATAACGCACCATTGCGGTATCCCGCGACTGGAGCATATTTTTTTCATAAATAAGATTCATTTCGCTGTCCCATATTTTTGGAAACAGGCATGGTACAGCCATGGCAGTTCCCCTCATTCCGTGAACAGGCAGGCTGTCAGCTGCGATTATTACTATTCCCGTATACCGTACGGCTGAAACAGGATTCAATATTCTTACAAAAGGAACAGGGCGGCTTCGGCCAAGAAGAGCGGAGCTGATGTTTGCAAGCGAAATTGTATAGGAAGAAAACATATTGCGCATATCGGAAGAAAGAGCGGGCGCTGTTTTGCTTGCGCCGAGCGCGATTGCTTCGGCTTCCAAAAGACTGAACTCCCGCCTGTCAATTAAATCGGCGATTGTGGAAGAAGAATCCACTTGCAGTTCAAGAACACCCGGCATTATAAGCCCAAGATAGCCTGCGCTTAAAAGCGATTCCCCCTGGGTTCTTCCCGCCGGAAGCCTGATGCCCGCCGATACCAAATCAAGCGATATTTCGGAGTTTAAATACATTGCTTCCCAGTTTATTGTTCCTGAAATACCCATGTTTGACTGGGCAAAAGCTGTTGAACTGGTAATAGTAACCGCAAATAAAAATATAGTTAATTTTTTCATATATCCCTATTCTATTATCGGCACTCTTAGCACTCTTCCTATATTCAGAATTTGATCCAAGCGCATTCCGTTTGTTTCCGCTAAAATCTGCGGATCAACCCCGTATAATCTGCTGATTGACCAGAATGATTCGCCTTGTTGTACAACATGGGTTCCGTTAAAGCTTACATTTACGGAAGGCTGCGCCACAGGCGCGACATCGTTAAACGCGGGGATTACTACTGTTTCGCCTATTTTAAGATAACGGTTGGATATGCCGGGATTGTGCTGTTCAATCATGTTAAGCGATGTTCCGTAATATCTTGACATACCCCAAAGAGTATCGCCTGAGCGCACAACATGGTAATAAAAACGGATCAACTGTAAATCTTCCCGTTTAAGGGTTGTGTTTACAATTTCAATATACGATGAGGGAACTTTTAAAAGATGGCCGGTTCCTGCCGGGGTAATTCCGTATGTCAGTTCCGCGTTAAGACGCCGCAATAACTCTTTGTTAATGCCGGTCTCTTCCGCGATTATATCAACTGAAACCTGACGTTCAAGCGGAACGGCTGTCCATTCAAATTTTTCCTGCCAGACATTTATAGCGAATCTTCTTGGCTGCGATAAAACATAAGACACCGCGATAAGGCGCGGCACAAAGTTAATTGTTTCCGCTCTCAGCAGGTTTCTTCTTGATAGTTCCCAATAATCATTTATTCCGCTGGATTGAACTGTGCGGGTTACCGCCGCCAAACCTGAATTGTAAGCCGCAAGAGTAAGCTCCCAGTCGCCGAGCCTGTTGTATTCATCTTCAAGTTTTTGGAGCGCTCCTTTAGTTGATTTAATAAAATCGCGCCTTTCGTCAAGAAGATCAGTTACCTTCATGTTGTAAGGTGAAATGCTGTTTAACATAAACTGCCATAATCCCACCGCGCCCGATCGGCTGACTGCTGTTACTACGAAACCGGATTCAATAATCGGGAGATAAACAAGCTCAGGCGGAAGCCCCCGCTTTTCAACTTCTTCTCTGATAAAAGGCAGATAAATATTTCCTCTTTCCAGCATCGCGTTTAATGTCGCGATACCGTTGGGAGTTAAGTAGTAATTTATAAACTGCTGTGTCAATGTTTGCTCAAGCGCTTTTTCTGTAATGAGCGAGTTTACCGCGCGCTTACCGGCGGAAGAGTCAAACCATTGGTTAGAAGGAGCGAGGAATGAGTAATGAGAAGAGAGATGCATGTTAATTCGGGAACCAAGAATTGAGAATTGAGAGATCAGAGAGGAAGGTTCGTTTTCATCCTGAGAGCCGCCGGCGGAAGTAGAAGGATCGGCAGAGTGAGTAATTGTGTGTAATATAAGATTAGGCGTAACAGGAGGCATTGTGCGTAACGGCCTGTTTATATCGCTTTGCGCCCAGATCACGCTTCCAATGAAAAATAATAAAAAGGAAACTACAGAACGGCGCAGAAGACAGAATAGATTTTGCATAATAGTTCCGTAAGACTCTATGGTTATTTCTTTTTCATTTCCCATTATTAAAACTTTTCTCCGTAATAAATTCCGGCCCATTCCCAGTGGCCGTGAATCTCAGGCTCCTGCGGAAAATAAATTTTTCTAAAGTAAAAGTACCATGTGGAAAGCGGCTGCGACCAGCCTGTGGTTCTTAAAAAAGCTTCTGTTGTATTTGACGACTCGTCAAGCTCAGAGGCGTACCTGATTCTGTTGCCGTACATAAATTGGACAAGATTAAAACGGGTCATTCCGATTTCATCGGTTTCGATCTGTTCCCATGAACGCGCGAAGAAATTTACTTTTGCCTGATAACGGGAAAGCGTCTGCGCGTTGCCGGCGTCCAGAGCTTCTTCAATCGCGCTTCTTAAAGCGGATAAACTTTCAAATGTCCAGTCTTTCTGTGATCTTGAAAAATCCACCTGCTGTTTTGCGTACCTGTCGGCGTTCGGGAAGCCCTGAATTATCGATCCCGAATATGGTAAAAAGTTGTTATACGCTTGAATCGCGCCGTTCCAGTCTCCGATATTCTCGCACGCCTGCCCCAGCGTAAAATACGCTTCGGCTAAATCAATTTTTTCCGGAAACCTTGAAATTAATTCTCTGTAATACCAGACTTGCTGTTCCGCGTTGTCGTTCAGGTTTATTAAATGGCGCAGGCAGATTAAATGTATTGATTCGTCGTTAATTATTAAATCAGGATAATTTTTTAAGATAATATCGAAATAAAAAGCCGCTATCTCCTGCGAACCCTGCTGGATGTAGGCGTAAGCAATTACAAGAAAGTAATATCCGTTATACGGATCCGCCGGATTATTAATAGTCCTTGCGCTTAAAAAATTGATTAATCTTTCGTAATCATTTAAACGCGCGTAATTTGTGGCGATTTCCCTTGCTACGACAAACTCAGCCTCGCTGCCCGGTTTTTCCATTTTAAGAAGGCTGAACAGTTCATTGAAATTTTCCCTGTCTTCTTTAGAGCCTGTAATATAATACCGGTCAGCATCGGAATATCCGCTTAAAAATTCTGACACTGTATCGCAGGATATGTTAATAAAAAAAATTGATAATAATATTATGCAATTGTAAAAAAAATTATGTTTTTTTCTTTTATCCATTGTTAATCATACTATCATTGTGTTATGATTTTGTACAGGAGACCGCACTTTTCTCCCGATAATTTTATATAGTGGATAGTTAAAAGTGATTTTAAATGCTGGAAAACGGTCTTTTTTACATATATTTTTACTCCTTTTATTTTTTTTGTGTAATCTTGCTCCTGCGCTGGCAGGCGGAAACAATGAGTCTCCTGAAGCTCCGGTAATAAAGACGCAAGAGCCGCTTCCTTCTCCTGTAACCACAGGCGGTCTTGCCGATGAAATCCGCGGTCTGACAGAAACGGGTGTTTTATCTTCCATGCTCCACGCGATTGAATTAATCCGTACAAGAGATTTAAGCGCCACAGATTTCGGCCGTTTAATGTCCGGTGTTAATACAATTCTGATTAGGCGAGTTTATCCTGATTCGCTTGTAAGGCTTCCTGTTGTTGACATGCCGCAGACTTCTAATTACACGCGCATTATAAGAGAAGCTGAAAGAGGCGTTTATGCGCAGCCTCCCGCGGATTCAACAGATTTTTTGGAACTGATACTTCCTTTTCTCGCTGTTAATAATCAAAGCGATGAAGATATATGGCCGATCGCGTTATTGGATTTGGAAAGAGCGCAGCGAATACACAGTGAATCTGTGCTGCCTCCCTATTTTTCAGGCATCATTTATGAATACGCAGGCAGGTACAACGAAGCCGTTTCGGCGTTTAACAAAGCTTATAGTATTACCAATGATTTTTACCCCGCCCAGATAGGCATCGCGCGGGTTAACCGGTTAACCGGAAACCCCTCTTCCGCTGCCGCAATCCTTTCTAATCTTGCGGTTATTCATCCTGACAGCGGAGAGATAAGAAGAGAGCTGGCTCTTTGTTACTACGCGAACCATGACTGGCCTCGCGCTCTGCCCGCTATTGAAGAAATTTTACGCGCTGAACCCAGAGACGGCGAGTTTCTTTTAATGAGAGCGCATATACTGATTGATCAGGGGCATTATTCGCAGGCAAACGCTTCACTTGATAATTACGCGTCAATTAATTCGAATAACAGGGATTATCTTTATATGCGCGCTCAGGTGCAGTTTGACGGAAGCCGTAACCGGGATTCCGCTTTAAATTACCTTCGCTCCATTTTACGCACAAACCCTAATGACGCTCAGGCGATGATTTTCGCGGTTTCGCTTTTAATGGATTCCCAGCGCGAGGCGGATCACGCCGAAGGCAGGGAGCTCCTTGAAAGGCTGCGGCTTGTTGCAGGTTCTTTAATCGACGTGATGAACCTGAGTCTTCGTGACGCTGTGCGGCGCGAAAGCTGGCAGGAAGCTCAAAGATATTTAAACAGCGTTCTGGCTGTCCGCAGAACAGCCGAGGATCTGACTGACGGCTATTATATAGAACGCGGCCTTGGAAATAACTCAAGGGCGCTCACTTATGCGCGTGAGCTTTATGACAGGGATAATTCTAATAATGATTATACTGTTATCTATATTTCCGCTTTAATTGACAATAATCAAAGAACAGAAGCTTCCCGCCTTATAGAAAGCCGGCTTAATTCAATAACGAATACACAGTTAAAGAGCCGTTTTTTCTATCTTAGAAGCCGTTTACAGACAAACTCCGACGACGCTCTGAGCGATTTAAGATCGAGTCTCTTTGAAGACCCGAGAAATCTGGACGCGATTATCGCCATGTTTGAAATTTATCACAACAGACGGGAAGAACGCCGCGCCGTTTATTATTTAAGACAGGCGCTCGCAATAGCTCCCGATCATCCGCAGCTTCGCCGTTACGAAATTGAATACGCTTCGTTACTGGGAAGGAATTAAAGTTTAGCCGGAGAACGGGGAAAATATGAGTGCATATAACGCGGTCAGGCTGGCAGACTGTTATAATAAAGTTCGTCGGGGCAAATGTCCTGTCCGTGCAGCCATTCAATGCTTAAGCCTGCTGGCTTGACGGTATTAAATAATATTGTATTTCTCAGTTCATTAAAAGGTTTAAAATCAAGATAAGGTTTTACATCAAACAGCCTTTTTTCTCTATTACTGAATGTGACAAGCAGATAATAATCGGGACGCGGCTCTATTTCTACGGCTTTCGGGCGTATCATTTTAATTATCTAAGTCCTTCAATCTTTATTATTTCGCCGCTTTCACTCCATGCTGTCTATGCTGCGTTTAATTCGTCTTCGTGTAACAGAGTCCACGCTTCTGTAAGCTTTCTTTGTTTACAGGCAAATCTCCTTCGATTAGGTTTGCTTTAAAGTCATACACTCCTTCATATTCAGCGTATTTTGCATGGAAATGCGGTATATGATGTTTGCAGTTTACTTCTTTGTATATGTAAATTAATATCCCGTAAAATTGCGATATTAACGGCATTTGTTCTCCCTACTGCCAATTATATTATAATCGTTTTTATATAGCAAGCATTACGGCTAAACACATTTCCTCCCCCTACTTGAATAAAGTCATTCTTTTATGCTAGTTTGAATGGAATACTATATACCAAGGATGTTAAAAATGGATACATTTATTCTGCATTTGCTTATGGCAGCTCCGCAGGCCAGCGCTGACGGTCAGCCAGGAGGTCTCGGAGGATTGTTCGGCACTTTTCTCCCTTTTATCGCGATAATCGCGATTTTTTACTTTCTGATAATCAGGCCGCAAAGCAAAAAACGCAAAGAAACTGAAAAAATGCTCTCCAGCCTGAAAAAAGGCGACAGAATAGTCACTATCGGCGGACTTTACGGAACAATTCAAAGTGTTAAAGAAACGACAGTTGTTGTTAGAGCGGATGACAATGTCAAACTGGAATTTTTAAGAAGCGCTATTTCCAGCGTAACAATTCCCGCTGCTGAGCCTAAAGAAGAAAAATCAGAAGATAAAAAGAAAATCGAAGATAAAAAAGAGGAGAAGGAGAAGTCAGAAGAGAAAACCTCCGAAGACGGTGAGTAATTATGAGTAAGCGTTACAGGTTCATTATTCTGCTTATAGTATTGGGGGTCTGTTTTTTGTTTCTCTGGCCGACAATACGATGGTATTTTTTAACTCCGCTGGACAAGCAGGAGCTGGCGCAGGTGCCGAGGGATAAAATAAAGGAAGGTTCAAATCAAGCCGCGATGGCTGACTGGCAGCGCCTTGTCGAGTCCGCAAGGGTGAACGGCCCTGTTCCGGAAGGTCTTGAATTTTTAATTCCGGTTGTCAGGAATCTTCACAAAGATTATAAAGCGCCCGTTCCGCAGGAATGGACAGCTTTGAATGTTCTTGAAACTTTTCAGGCTTATTCTACAAGAAGGGCGGCTCAGGAGGCGATTGAACAAAGATACGCCGATGAGATATTCGCTCTTAAAGAACTGCAGAATAACGCCGTAAAACTGGGACTCGATCTTTCAGGCGGCTTAAGCATTATTCTGCAGGTTGGCCGTACATTATTGCCGAATGATGATCCTGTAGACGCGATGAACCGCGCCCTGGAAGTTCTGAACAGCCGCATTGACCGCTTCGGTCTTACAGAACCTGTAATCCGCGGGATGCAGAGCACAAATCAGATTTATATTGAAATCCCGGGAACCGCCGATCCTGAGAGAATTTACGATATCATTATGGGAAAAGGCAGTCTCACTTTCCAGCTTCAGGATGATGACGCGACCGCCGCCTTTTATGAGTACTACACAAGAAACCGCGGAATAACAATTGACTCAAACGGAAATATATTTAACGAAAACGGTCTGGCTGTAGCGTATGAATCCATTCCCGGTCTTTCGTCCAATGTAAAAATTCTCGGCGTTTATACCAAAGACAGATACGGACTTGACGAGCATATTAGGAACATGGACGGCACATACAGTTATATAGCGGTAAACAGCGAAATCGGCCTGGACGGAAATTATATCGAAGACGCGGTTGTTGAACGCAACAATATGAGCGGAAGGCCGGAAGTAGCTTTCAGGCTTAGCGAAGAAGGCGGAGAGATTTTTTACAGGCTTACTTCAGCTAATGTTGATAAAAATCTTGCCATTATAATGGACGGCAAAGTCAGATCGGCGCCGAATATTTCAACAGGAATTCGCGACAGAGGAACAATCACCGGTTTTGATCAGGAAGGCTCCGAGAACCTCGCGCTTGTTCTAAGAACTGCCGCTTTGCCTGTCGAGCTTGAAGTCGCGAGTCAGCAGAGTATCGGCGCTTCGTTAGGTGAAGATACAATCCGTCAGGGGCTTTACGCGCTTTTAGGCGGAATTGCCGCGGTTTTAATCTTCATGCTTGTTTATTATAAAGCGGCGGGAATAAACGCGATTGTCGCGCAGTTACTCAATTTTTATATAATGTTCAGCGTGCTTTCGGCGCTGAACTTTACTTTAACGCTGCCCGCAATCGCTGGTTTTATACTTACAATCGGCATGGCGACAGACGCTAACGTAATAATTTTCGAACGCATGAAGGAAGAAATGCGGCTCGGCAAGTCAAGAAAAGCGGTAGTAGAAGCAGGATTCAGCAAGGCGTTCTGGGCGATTATGGACTCCAATATTACAACATTTATAGCGGCCCTGTTCCTTTCGCAGCTTGGCTCAGGCCCAATCAGGGGATTCGCCGTAAGCTTATCAATCGGGGTTTTCTCCTCGGTCTTTACAGCCCTTTTCGTGTCACGGCTGATTTTCGACTTCGGCACTGATGTTATGAAAAGCAAGGATCTTTCCGTAAGCTGGACAACGCATATACAGGAAAGCGGAGCCAAGGCGGTCAATTTATGAAAAAGACAATTATGTTCTCGAAATTTTTCATTCCTGCCGCGATTATTGCCGCTGTTCTGATTATCTTTGGCGTATTCGGTTTTCTTTATAATAACGGATTCACCCTAGGCGTTGATTTTCAGGCCGGTTTAATTCAGGAAGTGCAGGTTACTCCGACCGCTTTTTCCGTGCGCTGGAACGGAGTTGAAAGCGCCACTTTGTATTATGACAGAAGCAGTATCAGCATTGTTACTTCCGGTTTTGGCGCGGAAGGAAGGACGTATGCGTTTTCATTTAACGAATACAGCACAATCGGATCGCTTACAAACGCCATGAGGCAGCAGCTTGACAATCTGGATATTACTGTATCAGCGAATCAGGGGATTAGCTCTTCATGGCTGAAATTTTCTTCTATCGGAAACACGCCTGAATTAAACAGAAATGATCCGTATGTAATTCATTATCTTGATCCGCAAAGAGCGCCGATAGATATATCCGAAGTGCGCTCCGCAATGGCTGGCTTCAGCCACGGTGTCGCTGTGCAGAACATCGTCACTCCTGACGGCGAGGCCAGATTCATGATCCGCGTTGAAGATCAGGAAGAAGGACGCATCGCGTCAAATGATATCGTGCAGACTTTGGAATCATATTTCAGCGCGCGCTACGGCAGAGGATGTATTGCGGTGTTTCGCTCCGAGTATGTCGGCTCGCGTTTTTCAAAAGATTTAACGGATCAGGCTGGCATTCTTATCTCTCTTACTTTGCTTTTGGTTTTGATTTATTCGACTATCCGTTTCAGGCTGCAATACGCAGTAGGCGCTGTCATAGCGATAATGTACGATGTTTTAATTATAGTGGCTTTTATGGTCTGGACCCGGATGGAATTTACCACGCTCAGTATCGCGGCGATTCTGACCATTCTTGGTTATTCAACAAACAACACAATCATTTTCTTTGACCGTGTCAGAGAAAATTTGCGAGTATATCCTGACAATCAGTTTATTGATATTTTAAACATTTCACTGACAGGCATACTCGGAAGAACAATTATAACAACGGCTACAACAATGCTCGCGGTGCTTGCTTTGTTTATCTTTACCACAGGTTCAATGAAAGATTTCGCGCTCGCGCTTTTGGTCGGCATGACTTCCGGCGTATTCACAACGCTCTTTATTGTTTCCGGTTTTGTTAACTTCTGGCAGAATCTGAAAATAAAACGCGAAAAGAAAAAACTGGCCGCGAAATAAAAAAGGATTTACCACAGAGTATTTTTAAATATCCGCTCTGTGGTTTTTTATAATTGTATTGTATGGAAGTGATTAAAGCGAAAGTGCTTGGCTTTTGCATGGGAGTAAGGCGTGCTGTTGATATTGCGGTTGAAGAAGCAAAAGCGTGCGCGCAGGAAAACAGCCGCCGTGTTTACTCGCTCGGTCCTTTAATTCACAACCCAAAAGTGCTGGCTGATTTAGAAAAACTTGGAATTCAATCAATGGACGGCGGTTCATTTTCAGCTAACGGCTCTTCATGCGCTGTTATTATCCGCGCGCACGGGGTAAGCCCTGCGGCGGAACAAAAACTGCGCGGCAAAGGATGCCGCATTATTGACGCGACTTGCCCTAAAGTTAAGGCAAACCAGTTAAAAACACAGGAACTATCCCGCGCGGGCTTTCATTTGTTTCTCGCCGGAGAAGCTGAACACGCGGAAATAGAGGGGCTGCTCGGTTACAGCGCAGACGCTCCCTATTGCGCGGTTACGGGCGGCGCGGACGAAGCGCGGGAAAAAGCGGCGCAGCTTTTTGAGAAAAATAAAAACGCTAAAACAGCTCTTGTGGGACAGACAACTATATCCGAAGAAGAGTATAAAAAAACCGCGGAAGAAATCAAGAAATATTTCCCCGGTTTACAAATAATAGAAACAATCTGCGCCGCAGCAGGCGAACGGCAGAACGCGTTACGCGAACTACTGCTTGAAACTGACGCTGTAATAATCGCCGGAGGCAGTGAATCGGCAAATACGCGCCGTCTTTTGGCGATCGCGCGGCAAAGCGGCAAACCCTGCGTTCTTGCGGAAAGCGCGGAGCAAATACCCGCCTTCTTTAGCGCTTATGAAAAAGTCGGTTTATGCGCGGGAGCGTCCGCGCCGGACTCGGTAATTGATGAAATAGAGCGGGAATTAAAGCGTATATCCCATTTCGCCTAACGCTTTCTCAGCTTCGTCAAATTCGTTAAAAGGCATAACATAATCCGCGTATATTATAGAGTTTTCGTGTCCTTTGCCAAGCAGAAGAACAAGATCGCCTTTTTTTGCCAATGAAAAAGCCTTTCGGATTGCCTCCGGCCTGTCAGGAATGAGAAAAAGATTTTCACCGCGGTTAAAAATCTTTTCGTTCGCAATTGAAGTTACGCCGCCCGCCACTTCTTCAAGAATATCCATTGGTTTTTCTCCGCGCGGATCTTCATCCGCCAGTACGATAATATCCGAATAAAGGGCGGCTATTTTTCCCTGTTCGCTTCTTTTTTGCGTGTCACGCTCGCCAGGCGAACTGAAAAGGCTTATGATTCTGCCTCCGTTTTTATTTAACCTTTCGCGCAGGGGAGGGAAGATTGTTCTGAAAGACGAGGGCGTATGCGCGTAATCAACTACAACCTCAAAAGGCTGTCCTTTTTCTACCGCTGTCATTCTTCCCCTGACAGGTTTTAATTTATTAACATACGGAATAATATTTTTAACAGGAATATTCAAAAGACCTGATACCGTAAGAAGAGCGGCAAGAACGTTAGCTGAATTAAACGCTCCGGGAAGTTTATCCCGCGCTTCCAGACGCTCTTTTAAGGCGGGAATGGAAATAACATACCAATTGCCGTCCTGTCCGCTTTCGATTGCTTCAAGAATTAAGTCCCCTTTTGTTCCCGCAGCGCTGAATGTAAATGTTTTTTTATTAGTCGCTTTGGAAAAATAATCCGCGCTTTTATCATCGGCGTTTACTACGCCGAACGGCTTTGAAAATGATGTTCCGTCCTGCGGAATAAAACTGTCAAAAGCGCGGAAAAGGTTCGCTTTGTCATCCCTGTACTGTTCCCATGTGCCGTGAAATTCAAGATGCTCATGCGTAACATTTGTAAGAACTCCTGAGCAAAAATTAACATCCCCTAAACGGTTTGTCTTTTTTGATAAACCGTGAGAGCTTGCTTCCACAGCCGCGTATTCGCAGCCGTTATCCGCCATTTCCTTCAGCAGCCGCTGAACTACCGGCGCTTCAGGCGTTGTCTGATGATCGGGGTTCCATGTAACACCGCTTCCAATGCAATGCTGAACAGTTGAAATAAATCCCGCTTTTTTTCCCAGCAGCGTTAAAAGCTGCCAGATCAAATAGACAGTAGTGCTTTTACCTTCTGTTCCCGTAACGCCCGTTACAAGTAAACGCCGCGAAGGGTATCCGTAAAAAGCGGCGGATACAGGAGACATCGCGAATCTTGCGTTTAACACTTTCAGATAAACGGTGTTTTTATCTTTTTGCGCAATTTCATTTTCATGCACAATTACCGAGGCTCCGTGTTTTACCGCGTCTGTTATGTAAAGACCTCCGTCTGTATGCAGACCCGAAAGCGCGAAAAAAAGACTGCCTTTTTTTACATTGCGGGAATCATACTCAAGCGACGTAACAAGAGGATCAATTTCAATCTGCGCTGATTTAAGCCCCGCTTTTTCCGCGGTTTCTTTCGTAAAAAATTGAGAAAGGTTTTTCGCGTGCTTTGTCAGCAGCGCGTCATTAGCATCAGCTTCCATAACTGCCTCACTCTTTAAAAACTACCGCGGTAAAAGTATAAAGCTGCGCGTCCGGGGCTTTATATGATTCAGATGGCAAGCCTGCTTTGACACAGATATAATCGAGATATTCATCAAGGTTCCAGCCTTGTTCAACAGGAACCTGCGGCAAAAGAACGCCTGATCGGCCCCTTCTAATCAGATAAAGTCCGTGCACGCCGACTTTAACGCTTTTTGGATCATTGCAGATAACAAAGGGAGACAGCGCGGATATTTCAATTTGCAGGGAGGATAGTTCTTCTTTTTCAAGCGGAGGGAAACGGGGATCGCTGAAAGCGGCTTCCTTTGCCATTATTCGCACTGTGTCTATAAGAGGAAGGTTTGCTGTCATTCTGCCGATACAGCCTCTTAAACTGTGCCCCGGCTGTTTATGCAGTGAAACAAAAGCTCCGCAAAGCGTATAAAGATTTGAATCCTTCTCAGCGCTTTGTTCGTAAGACGGTTTTCGTTTTTCCAGTTCCGCTGTTATGGTTTCCCGCGCCTGAGTCAGCAGTATTTTCTGTTCCTGCTCTGTAATAGAAAATTCCATATTTATTAGTTATTATATATTAAGGACATTAATTATGGAAATAAAAAAAGCGGCTAAAGTTATAAAAATCGGCGGTTTTTCTCATATCCGTCCTGTTTTTATCGGCGGAGAGCATCCGATTGTTATTCAAACTATGTACAAAGACCGCCTTTCTATAAATGAGCTTGATGAGGCGGCAAAAAAAATTGAATCTTTACAGTCTTTGGGCTGCGGTCTTCTGCGTTTCGCGGTTCCCGATATTGAGTCTGCGCAGGCGTTCGGGCTTCTTTGCGAAATGGTTTCAATGCCCCTTGCCGCGGACATTCACTTTGATTATAAAATCGCTCTGCGGTGCATGGATTTTCCCGTCTCAAAAATTCGTATTAACCCCGGAAATATCGGCGATAAAAATAAAGTACGCGCTGTTCTTGAGAAAGCGGGCGGGCGTAAAATCCCTATTCGAATCGGGGTAAACGCGGGCAGTCTGCCTCAAGACCTCCGCCTGCGCGTGGATGAAAAGGAGATGAACCCCTGCGATGCGCTTATTCAGGCGGCGGAAAGAGAAATCGCGGTTTTTAACGAATTTGGTTTTAATGATTTTCTTGTATCAATGAAGGCGTGTACAATTGCCGATAATATTAAAGCAGGACGAATTTTTTCACAGCGGAGTGACGCGCCCCTTCACATAGGGGTTACTGAGGCTGGTCCGCTGACAGCAGGGGTGGCAAGGAATACCGCGGCTATTTTATCGCTTTTAAACGAAGGTATCGGCGACACAATAAGGGTATCGCTTTCGGATACCATGGAGAGCGAAATTATCGCCGGAAGAGAGATAATCGCCGCTGCCGCAGCATTATCGCCTGAAAATAAAAGGCTTAAAAGGAGCGAAGTGAATATTGTTTCCTGCCCCCGGTGCGGCAGGCACAGTTTTGACACTCTCTCCTTTACAAACAGGTGGACGCCCGCCTTTTACGCAATGGATAAGGATATAACAGTTGCGGTTATGGGCTGCGAAGTGAACGGCCCTGTTGAAGCAAAACACGCGTCGCTTGGAATTACAGGAGCCGGAGATAAGGTTTTGATTTTTAAACACGGTAAAATAATAAGAACAATTACCAGTGATCAGGCTGATCAGGTATTTCTGGAGGAACTTGATAAATTATGAAAAATAATAAATTTGCGCGTTTGTGGCTTACTCTCTTTCTTTTTACTTTCCCGCTTTCGCTTTTCGCGCAAAATCCCTGGTGGCTGTCTCTTGAATACGGCAAACAGAGATTCCGTTCCGGCGATTACGGAAGCGCCTTAATGTTGTTTGAGGACGCAAGGCGCGACAGGCGTTCAATGTATGAACAGATGGAACGAGATTTAATAAATCTGCTTTCGATAGGAGAAGTGCGCAGGATAGGCGATTCCCTTGACAGAGTTGAGCAGTACTCATATGACCGCCGCTATACTGCGGCATCCGCCGCTTTTGAAGAACTCTATTACCGTATTCCAAAATCCAGCCTTAACAATTCCGCAAACGCCGCTCTTGCCGCAATCGGTAAATTAAAGGATTACCCCGAAGCTGAATACTGGATAGGCGAAGTTTACCGCGTTGAAGGCGAACTGCCTCTCGCGCTTTCACAGTACCGCAGGGCGTACGCGATGCGCGATAACCTGGAGGATTCCGGTTTTGGAACTGCGCTGCAATATAAAATCGCGGACATCCTTAGAACCAGAATGGAATACAACGAGATGGAAAGGACATTGCTTTCGATCATCACAAGTTTAGATACGCTTTGGATTAACGCGGACAGAGCCTCTCTAAACACTATCAGTTCCGGCGGAACATCAGTTCCCTATGAGCAGGCATCCGCGTCGTTCGCCAGAGCCGCAATGACAAGAACGCTTGAAAATGACGGCGTTGATCGTTTCCTTGAAATGTACAGATACAACAACAGCGTTGTTGAACAGGCGCACAGACTCCTGGGTTTTCACTATGTTGTCGCGGGGCGCCCGTCCGCGCAGGATCATCTTATGTTCGCGTTTCTTATTCAAAACACAATTATAATTGATGAACTAATGAGGCGGCAGTTTGATTTCAGATTTACAACAGTCAGAGAAAACCGCGAAAATCAGGCGCGCAACCTTATCGAGTTATCAGAAGAAATAAACAGAAACCCCGTTCTTGTTTCCTACATCGAAGAAGTTGAGTATTATAGGACCGCGTATTATCTTGCGGCAAGCCTTTACCGTAACGGGAAAACATCCATCGCGCTTAACATTTGGAGTTTCCTTGCAGCCCAGCCCCGGGCAGGCGAATGGTACAGCCGCGCGGTAAACCAGCTTCGAAATCCGCATACAGAACCAATAGTAGAAATGCCTTAAACAACTACTGTTGTTATTTGTCGGGCAACCCGGATTTGAACCGGGGACCCCAAGTCCCCCAGACTTGTACGCTAAACCAACTGCGCTATTGCCCGAATAGAGATTTTCTCTCGTATCCATATTAGAGAAAATCCGGCTGAATGTAAAGATGCGTATGGTTTTATACCATTCTTATTGACAATATGGTATAATATACATATAACAATATGTATGACATTTGAATGGGATGAAAATAAAAACCTTGAAAATATTAAAAAGCATAAAGTCTCATTTGAAACCGCTCAGGAAGCCTTTTTTGATTAAAAACTTATTATAATTAAAGATAAAAAACATTCAAAAAAGGAAGAAAGATTCTTCTGTATTGGAAATGATGGAAATGGCATTATAACTGTCAGGTTTACCATAAGGAATGAATATATCCGTATAATTGAGCAGGATATTGGAGAGAAGGGAGATATAAATATGAACAAAAATAGTAAAATTTATGCAGAAGCGCCAAAAAATGTTTCAAAAGCAATAATTGAAGGGGAAATAATTGCCGATTTTTTACCTCCTCCTGAAAAATTAGTAAGGAAGGAACCAAAAATAAAAATAACAATTACATTAAACAGCGGTAGTATAGACTTTTTTAAAAAACACGCTAGGAAAAATAATGTTAAATATCAAACAATGATAAATGAAGTGTTGGATAAATATGTTCAAAAATATGGGAAAAAAAACGATAGTATAAAATTCTATTGAACTCTTCTTCAAGTATTTCACCCGGTAATATTGGTCTGATGTCAGCCATAAATCCTCCTAATGATAATCAACGATTTCCGCATCATAGGCGTTATTATTGTCAAGATACAGTTCCAATCTCTACAGCCAATATTCACTATTATAATTTTTCCTCCCCCTATTGACAAAATTCTATTAAAAAAATACCGTTATATTGACAATAATGCCGAAAATATTAATAATGAAAATAAGGGTTTTATAAAGAGGAATTTGTGCTATATTACGTAAAATATAAGAAAAACGCGGTTTTTTCCGGTTATAACGAAAAATTATGCAGAAAAAGCGTAAATCTTTCAGTAAAATATGTATATTGTCTCAAAACAGACTTATTGGGAAGCTAGTAATATAAACCGTTGGTTTAAATAGTTCAAAAGTAAGTCTTAATTATATTTCAAGGAGAAAATAAATGAAAAAAATTGTTATTTTATTAGTTCTCGCTGCTCTTTTAACAGGCGGAGCTTTCGCGCAGATGAACGTAGGCGGCGGCGTACTTTTTGACATGAGCTTAGGTAATGGTATGAAATTTGAATCAGGCAGTACTTCACTAGCAGAATTAAATATCAATAACACAACTATTGGCGCTTTTGTTTTTTTTGATTATACCTTTGTTGAAGTTGATCTCAGCTTTGGTTATGGCATGTTTTCAATGGAAAGTAAGGTTTTAGATGAGGTAGTGGGTGATGTTAAATTAAATGGATTTCAATTAGGTGTCAGCGTTTTAGGAAAATACCCTATTGACTTAGGAATGATCACGCTATTCCCTCTTATCGGGATAAATTATAACATGGTTCTTTCATTAACTATTGAAGATGGCGCTGAATTGAGTGATGCTGGGGATTACAGCCAATTTGGTTTACTTGCAGGCTTGGGTTTAGATTTTCCTTTAAGTGACTCATTATTCATTAGAGCGGAAGCTCTTTTTCAACTCCGCCTTTCATCAAAAGAAGTGAATGATGCTTTGAGTAGCGATTGGAAAGCAACTCTTGGTTTAGGTCCAAGAATCAAGGTAGGTGTTGGTTTCAAGATGTAGTTTAACCGCCTTTGTTTAAAACGTCTTGTCATGCGGCAAGACGTTTTTGCATTGAAGCATACAGCAATGTGAACGCAAACAAAACAATGTTCAATAGATTCGTTTCAGGTTCTTTTTATTTCATTTTTAAAACCGACTTGTCATAATCATCAGGCGGAAGAAAGCCTAATAACTGCATACAGACTGCGGCTATCGAGCTTATTCCTAATCCTTCGTTAAAGCTGGTGTCTTTCGGCTCGTTTAAATATTCGCCTTTGTATTCAGGATCGTAAACGATGCAGGGAACCGGATTAAGGCTGTGGCTTGTTTTTGACTTGGGTTTTCCATCCTCTTTATAAATGACCGCGCCTGTTTTTTTATCATGTTCGTACATATCGTCGCTGTTACCGTGATCCGCTGTTATAATCATTACGGCTCCGGCGTCTTTTACCGCTTTCTTAAGCCTTCCAAGCTGAATGTCCATACCTTCCATTGATTTAATAACAGCGTCATAGACGCCTGTGTGTCCGACCATGTCTCCGTTGGGATAATTGAGCCTGATATAATCATATTTACCTGAACTTATTGCTTCGGCAACTTTATCAGTAATTTCCGCGCACTTCATTAAAGGTTTTTGCTCAAAAGGAATTACATCGCTTTTTATTGCGACATAGTCTTCCAGCTTTTCATCAAACTTGCCTGTGCGGTTTCCGTTGAAAAAGTAGGTGACATGCCCGTACTTTTGCGTTTCTGAAATCGCCAGCGTTCTTACTCCGCTTGCCGCAAGATATTCTCCCATTGTCCGATCGATGGAAGGAGGACTGACAAGGTAGCGGGACGGCACATGCATATCGCCGTCGTATTCCATCATGCCCGCGTAACATACTTTTGGACGGCTGATTCGGTCAAATTTTTTAAAGTCGTCATTCTCAAAAGCCTCGGTAATTTCCAAAGAACGATCTCCCCGGAAATTAAAATAAATGACAGAGTCGCCGTCTTCTATAGTGCCGATTGGCTCTCCGTTCTCCGCTATAACAAATTCTTTTAAATCCTGATCGATAATTCCTGGTATTTCTTTACGGTATGTTTCGACTGCTTCCCTTGCGGACGCGAATTGGCGGGCTGTTCCCAGAACATGAGTCTGCCAGCCGCGGTCTACCATCGACCAGTCCGCTCCGTAGCGATCCATAGTGATCCACATGCGCCCGCCGCCTGAGCCGATTCTCGCGTCAAAGTTACTGTCGTTTAATTCTTTTAAAAAGTTTTCAAAAGGATCGATATATTCCAGCGCGCTTGTTTCACCAACATCTCGCCCGTCAAAAAGAGCGTGGATTCTTACGCGTTTAACATTTTCTTTTTTAGCATGAGCTGTCATCGCTTTTAAATGATCAAGGTGGCTGTGCACATTGCCGTCAGAAAAAAGCCCAATAAAGTGTAAAACGCTTCCTTCTGTTTTTTTTACATTTTCAATTATCTCTTTCCACGCGCTGCCTTTAAACATTGCGCCCGTTTCAATGGATTTGGAAACCAGAGCCGCGCCCTGATTAAATACGCGCCCGCATCCCATCGCGTTATGCCCCACTTCGCTGTTGCCCATATCATCATCCGAAGGAAGCCCGACAGCTTTTCCATGCGCTTTTAGTTTTGTATGCGGGTTTTCATTTGTCAGCGCGGTAAGGTTATCCATTTTTGAAGCCGCAACAGCGTCACCTTCTTTATATTTTCCGTAACCAACGCCGTCCATTATTACTAAAACAACAGGGCCTCTGCGGCCTTTCCATGCGGGATTTTTATTCAAAGCGTTCATATTTGCTCCTTGTGTTTATTATAACATGAAGAATTATATTGCGGTTAAATAAAAACTGCCACAGGAGTCACAATTTTTTTATCAGCGAACCTGCGGCGCAATGAAGCGGCCCGCTTTTCGATATATTCACATGGCAGCGCAGACGCAAGAGGGTCATTAGGCGCCGGACGCGCTTTGCCGTAAAGCTGCACTTTGCGTATACCGCCTGAATTGGCGGCGGAATTTGCGGCAAAATCACATACAAGTTCTTCCCACGCGCGCTCTTCTGTTTCAGGCGGAGCGCCGCCGTTTACCGCGCAGAGCATCGTCTGTATTGTTACAACAGCGCAGGATGTAAACTCTTTTATTTTATTAATTAAACTATTATAAGGTAGTGCGCACCTGTTCATCTTTTGATACCAGTCAGGCGTTCCCGCGTCAAGTTTCAGCCAGATGTCAGTACAGGGATTAATAGCGGCATCTTGCAGCAAGGCGAAAATATTTGTTTGTAAAAGACCTGTACCGTTTGTTATAACAACAAGTTTCGCGGAAGGAACTTTCTGCGCGCGAATTGTTTCCGCTGTTTTTAGCGCTTCTGTAAAATAAGGAGAGAGAGTAGGCTCGCCGTTGCCTGAAAAACAGATATCCTTAACCGGCGTATTCTGTTCCTGCGCGGATGCAATTGCGTATTTTAAATCAGCCTTCATCTGTTCAGGAGAGAAAGCGGCGTTATCTGCAAATGGAAACACTTCGCAGTACGGGCAGTCAAAAGCGCAGTTTTTTTTATCCGGAAACAGATTTATTCCAACCGACAATCCGCCTGATCGGCGCGAATATACCGGATATATGATCAATCCTTTTTCCCTTTCGCGGTGGTTTGTAACAGGTGTGATATTCATCGGCATGATTTAGTGTAAATTATGCATACATTAATTTGCCGTGAGGTTCAGGAATAATGCGTCCCAGAGATAGGGCGGTTTCTAGCCATTCATTTATAACTATTTCCGCGTTATGCAGCGCTTCTGCGTATGTTTTTCCGTCTGCCATGCATCCGGCAAGCTCAGGAATTTCCGCTATGTATGAATTATCTGCTTCACTCCAGTAAATAATTATTTCATATTTATTCATTTTCTGCCTCCAGTTGATATTTAATTATAAGTTTTCTGATTTGCTTAACCTGATATGCTTTTGCTTTTGATCCGTCAGGCTGAATATTGATTATTTCCGCAACACCCTCACGGAAAAATATATGATAGCTGCCGTTTTTACGCATTGAAAAACCAAGTGTTTGTAATAAAGAAACGGCTTCAGAAAATAGTATTGATTTATCCTGTCTGCCGGATAAAAACCTGTACAGTAATTTCTCATATTTTCCCATTATTAAATATATATTTTTTTTCTGAAAATAAAAAGTCTGATAGTCTTTTTATATGTTATTCTTTTTATCATGCCGGAAAAAACCACTGTACAGGCTCAAATGCTGGCTAATCGTTTACAAAAGCGATATAGGCATCTTAAAAAATGGGCGGAAAGAAAAGAGATTGACGCGTTCAGGTTATATGATCGTGATATTCCTGAAATCCCGCTTGTTCTGGATTTTTACGGTGATTGTAACATGCCGGAAGGTGCGGCTATTTGCGGCGCTCTTTACAAGCGTCCTTATGAAAAAGATGAAAGTGATGAAGCGCAATGGCTGTCTGCAATGCAGAGCTGCGCAGCGGATGCGATCGGGATTAAACGTGAAAATATATTTATTAAACAGCGTAAAAGGCAAAAAGGCTTATCTCAATATGAAAAATTAAATCACAGGCGTTTTGAAAAAATTATAAAAGAAGGAGGTCTTTCTTTTAAAATAAATTTATCTGATTATCTTGATACAGGTCTTTTTATTGACAGACGTTTGCTGCGTGAAATGGTGCGCTCAGAATCAAAAAACAAAAAAGTTTTAAATCTTTTTTCATATACAGGATCATTTTCCGTTTATGCGGCGGCAGGAGGAGCTGTTTTAACAGACTCTGTAGATCTTTCTAACACTTATCTTAATTGGGCAAAAGAGAATTTTTCGTTAAACGGGTTTGCGGCGGAAATAGTTAAAAAGAGCTTAAACGCGCAGCCGCACAGACTTATCAGAGCCGATGTATCGGAATTTATTAAAAACGCCATAAAAGAAAAATTGGAGTGGGACATAATTGTTGTTGATCCTCCGGCGTTTTCAAATTCGAAAAAAATGACAGATAATTTTGATTTGAACCGCGATTTTCCGGAGCTTCTGCGCAAATGCATTAAGCTGCTTGCTCCGGACGGAAAAATTTTCACAAGCGTTAATTTAAAGCGCAATGTTCCGGCTGCGGAAAAATTGGAAAAGGATCTGCGCGCTATGACAAAGTCTAAGGACTTGCGCGTAACAGATATAAGCGGCAAAACAGCTGATGAGGATTTTAAAGGAAGAAAAATGCCTAAGGCTTTTCTGATTATTCCTTGATATTGTATTTTTTCCTGAACCTTTCAATGCGGCCGGCTGTGTCAACCAGTTTTTGCTTGCCGGTAAAGAAGGGATGGCAGGATGAGCAAATTTCAACTTTGATGTCTTTTATTGTAGAACGCGTCTCTATTACATTTCCGCAGGCGCAGGTAATTTTTGTCATTTCATACCTGGGGTGAATTCCGTTTCTCATTTAATCCTCCAAATCTGACCGTTTAAATCAAGCGGTCAGAAAAAATTGTCCAACTCCCTTTGTTTGTGGGGTTTAAGGACCTAATCAATGCCGCCGGTTCCGGTGTTCATTGATCGCAGGAATGCTTCATTATTCTTGCTTTTCTTCATTCTGTCAACCAGCAGTTCGATTATTTCGATATCGTCCATTGGATTGATGACCTTCCGTAAAATCCAGATTTTCTGGAGTTCTTCCTCGGTAAGCAGAAGTTCTTCTTTTCGTGTGCCGGATTTTTTTATATTGATTGCCGGGAAGAGGCGGCGGTCGGAAATGCGTCTGTCAAGGTTGATTTCCATATTGCCCGTTCCCTTGAACTCTTCAAAAATTACTTCGTCCATGCGGCTGCCTGTTTCCACAAGCGCGGTGGATATAATTGTAAGGCTTCCGCCTTCCTCGATATTTCGCGCCGCGCCGAAGAACCGCTTGGGTTTATGCAGCGCGTTTGAATCAACGCCGCCTGAAAGAATTTTTCCCGATGTAGGGACGGTTTGGTTATACGCGCGCGCAAGGCGGGTAATCGAATCTAAAAGAATGACAACATCCCTTTTATGCTCAACAAGACGCTTGGCTTTTTCCAGAACCATCTCTGTTACCTGAACATGACGCGTCGCCTGCTCGTCAAATGTTGAGGAAATAACTTCCGCACGGACAGTGCGTTCCATATCGGTTACTTCTTCGGGACGCTCGTCAATTAGAAGAACAATCAGGTATACTTCCGGATGATTTTTTGTGATAGCGTTCGCGATTTTCTGCATCATGATTGTTTTGCCCGTTCTTGGAGGAGCGACAATTAATGAACGCTGCCCTTTGCCGATAGGGCAGAACAGGTTGATGATTCTTTCACTGACTCCTTCTGTAGAAGTTTCAAGGTCAAGTTTACGGTTAGGATACAGCGGTGTAAGATTGTCAAAAGGAATGCGGTTCTGCGCGACCGTAGGATCGTCGTAGTTGACTGTTTCAACGCGCAGCATCGCGAAGAAACGCTCCCCTTCTTTTGGGCTTCGAATCTGGCCGTAAACAGTGTCGCCTGTTTTTAACGCAAACAGGCGAATCTGGCTCGGGCTGATATAAATGTCGTCAGGACCGGGCAGGTAGGAATTTTGAGGGCTGCGTAAAAAGCCGTAGCTGTCAGGCAGAATTTCCAGAGAGCCGTAAGCGTAAATGATGCCGCCTCTTTCAGTGTGCGCTTTAAGGAGAGCGAAAACGATTTCCTGCTTTTTCAGTACGACCATGTCGTCGTGCGTGATATTATAACAGGTCGCAAGCTCTCGAAGATCCTTCATGTTAAGCCTGATAAGTTCGTTTATTGTAAGGCGCGGCTTGCTGTTATCCTGATCCTGGCGTGGAATCGGCTTGCCGTAAAGGTCGGGCATAGAAGGCAACTTTGGAATTGCGGGCAGCACTTCGTTTTTTTTATATTCCTGCGCCGCTTCAGAAGAATGAGCCGTTTCCGCTGAATGTGTCATATCCTTCGGAGATGTCATATCCTTCTGATATGTCATATCCTTCTGATATGCGTCCTCTGTATTATCATTACCTTGTCTGTTACCGGAATCCGCGGATGAATTTTCGCCGTGTGTTATCCGTTCTGTGGAATTCGAACTGAAAGATTTTTTACCGCGGACGATTACGCGCCCGGAATTTTCATTTCTTTCGCCAGTATCAGATTCATTCTTCTGCGAGTTTTCCTGTGAATATAGGTTTTCATTTTCTGTTGCCGGCTTTCTACCTTTTCGTATTATAGCCATATTAACCACCTAAAGTTTGCCGTTCCCGGTACAAATTAAATTTGTCAGGCGCCAGGTTAGGACAAGATATAAATTATTTATTATTTCATGCAACATGACTTGATTGGATACTCCTAATATAGTCATTTTTTTATTTTATGTCAACTGAGCATATGCAAAAATTCGGTACAGGTTTAAGCAGGACTCATTATGACAGCGCGTTTATTATTTCATTAAATACCGCAATAGCCGCCTGATACCGGATTGAATTTCTGCCGCCTGAAAAATGAAATTCCTTTATTTCCGTTCTGCCTGACGCGATTGAAATCCAGACTGTTCCCACAGGGACGCTGCTGCCGTCTCCTTGAGGTCCCGCTAGTCCTGTTACGGCAGCCGCTATATCCGCTCCGCTTTTTTTTAAAGCGCTTTGCGCCATCGCTCCTGCGGTTTCGCGGCTGACAAGGCAAAGAGTTTCGTTATCAAGGCCAAGCATGGAAACTTTCGCTTCCCGCGTATAACACACAAATGAACCCCAAAGATAAGAAGACGCTCCCTGTGTATCTGCAATTAAAGCGGATATTAAACCAGCGGTGCATGATTCAGCTAACGCCAGTTTTAACGAATGTGTCTTTAATTTTTCTAATGCCTCTTGCGCTTTATTCTCAGCTGCCTTCCTGATATTTTTAAATTCTGACATTGGAACGCTGTAAATCCGCTTTGATTTCTTCCGCAGGGCGGTGGAAAATTTCCACGTCTTTTTCTACATTAGTCATCTTGCATTTACCTTCGAAAAGGACTCCGTCCGCGATACGCAGCCTTGCCGCGCTTACATCGCCGTGAACAATCGCTCCGCTCATCATATCAACTTTATCCTGCGCGTGCACAGTTCCGGAAATGCTGCCGAAAACAGTCAGCGAGCTTACCGTTATGTGATCAGCGTCGACGATTGCGTCTTTATCGACAATCAGATCCCCTGTAGCTTCTATTGTTCCCCGGAAGTTTCCCTGAATGCGCAGGGTAGTCGCGAATTTTAGAAATCCTGTAAAGCTGGTTGTTTTTCCCAGTATTACAATCTCTGACTTGTCTTTCCTTTCCCGTTTGGGCATTTATGATTACTCCTTATCATAGAGACCGTAGATTTAAAGTTAAGGTATTTTATAATACCCGGGATGTTTATCCTTTATCCCCCATTCCGTCCTGATGTAAAAATTTTCGTATATGGTTCTCAAGAACAGAAAGTCCGATTTCGTCTTTTTTCAGATTATCCCATTCATTAATGGTTTTTTCAATCCTGGCGTCAAGAGCCGCTATGTGCTTGCGCACCGACAGGATTTTCTCGCTTATTGGTTTTACCTGATTAATTAATGTTTCGCTGTTAATATTTACGCTGTTTTCAGCCGCGTTCTCACATATTGATGATATCGCTTTGTCAAGCTCGTCAATGCTTCCGATAAAAACTGAAAGTTTTTCCCGTAAATCAATATTTAATTCTTCCGCAAGAACAAGACGCGCTTCTCTTTTTTTAATCTGGTCGAACAGCGCGCGGTTTCGTAAAACGGCGTTTATTCGCGCAAGCACCTCGGTGAAATTAAAAGGTTTTGTTATATAATCATCAGCTCCTGCCTCAAAACCGGCGACTTTATCCTTTACGTCATCGAGCGCGGACAGCATGATTATGGAAATATTTTTTAAATTCGGATCGTTTTTTAATATTTTTGTTATCTCGCGGCCTGTCATACCGGGCATGATATTGTCAAGAATGATTAAATCCGGCAGGAATTTCCTTACTTTTTCAACTACTTCGGCTCCGTCATCGCATTTTTCCACTACAAATCCGAGTTTAGACAGCATTACCTCGAAAAAATCCAGATTTATGGTTTCGTCATCGGCTATTAGTATTTTTTTTTGCGCGTTCATGGTATGCCCTCTGTTAATTGCGAATTTTTTAGTTTTTTCATTATATACCTTAGAGCGCCGAAAAGCAAGAATATAACAGAAGCGAATGTAAAGAATATGCCCAAGTAATCACCGTAAAGCGTGTAAATTGTTGTTTCTGTAACCAGCGGCACAGCGGCATTTAGCCAGTTTTCTTTAAAAGGAGCGGATTCAGCTATAACTCTTCCGTTTGGATCAATCGCGCTTGTCTGGCCGGAGGCTGTGGCTCGCACCATTGATCTGTTGTTCTCAACAGCCCTGAAAACAGCCATTGAAAGATGCTGGTTTTGCGCAGGAAGACTGTTTGACCAGGCGTCATTGGAAATATTGACAATAACATCAGCGCCGCCCATTACGAATTCCCTTGAGAGGTAGCCGAAAATATCTTCAAAACAAATCGGAGTGGAAAAATTAAAACCTGGTCCTTTAAAAACTGTCGCTTCACTGCCTTTTTCCCAAAAATGCGTATCCGCGTCTTTGAGCATCTGGTGCATCCAGGGAAGCTGTTTTTTATACGGGAAATGTTCAGTAAATGGAACTAAGTGGAGTTTCCGGTAAACAGCCGTATTTTCTCCGTTTTCATAATACATTGCCGCGTTATAATCAACTCTGTAACTCTCATTTTGGTTTGGGTTCAGCGACGGATCCTTGCGTGCGTCATCGTTTCCTATTAAAAACGGCACATCCTTTGAAGCCATATAATCCAGCAGTTCTTTTACCAGTCTCCATGAGTTCTGATCATCGCGGTATGTTGTGTGCCAGTAAATTCTTGGAATAAAGGCGGTTTCCGGCCAAACAACCAATTGCGGTTTTGGATATGAAGAGATCGCTTCATCAGAAAGACGTTTTAATCTTTCAAGATCCTTGCGGTAAGCTTCGTTTATTGCCCATTCTGTGGGAGCTTTGGACGCTTCCCATGGATCGGCGTTATGTTGAATAAGCGCGATCTGCGCCGCCGGATATGAAGAAAAATCCTTTATATTAATAAAGCCGAAAACAAGCGATGCAATTAATAATACTGCCCAAATGATCGCCGGTATTTTTTCTTTTTTTAAAAAAAGATTTACCGCAGAATACACAGAATGCCGCAAAGCGGAAATCCAAAAATTTTCTTCTGCTCTGCGCAGCTCTGTTGTAATTTTCTTTTGCCTTGCCATAATATTTTTTTCTTTATTTGCGCTGATTAATGCAGGCTGCGGTAAAATTTCTTCATTCTTTTTGATTATCGCTCCGCCAAGCCAGAATGAAGGGAATGTAACAAGCGCGCAGATTCCCCAAATGCCTGTTACACTTGCTGTTTGAATCAGCGGAATTATTTGCCATTGAGAATAACCTGTTATTCCGTAAGGATATCCCAGAAATCCTTTAGTGCACAAATATTCATAAGAAAGCCAGATTAACCATTGAACAAGATACGCTTTATCATTGAAAAACATATCCGCGAGTTTTAAGAACAGAAAAACAACGGCAAGGAAAAAAAGATAGATACTGTAAACAATTAATCCTGCAAGCGGATGAAAAACGCCCAGCCAGTAATTAAAAAGACTGTAAGAGGCTAATCCGTAAACAGCGCCCCATCCGGCGCAAGCGGGCAGATTGTATTTATGGATTATAATTAAAAGCGGGATGTAGGCAAACCACGCAAAGAAAGGAACGCCTTTTTCAAAAAGAAGGTTTGGGAAAGATACCGCAAAAAGCACTGACGCAAGAATAATAAGCCCAAGATGAATTAAAATATTTTTAATCCAGCTGTTATTTTTTTCCATCATCATTTAATGACCATACAGCCTGTTTTAATTCACGGCCGGAACGGAACACAACTGCGCCATGCGAGCGGATAACGATGTTTTCACCTGTTCTTGGATTGCGCGCGCGCTGACGGGCTTTTCTCACTTTTACTTCAAATGTGCCGAAACCCCGTAATTCAATTACCTGCCGGCGAATCAGGGCTTCCTTCATTTCGTCTATAAAAAAATCAAGAGCGCTGCGGATTTCCGTGCGGTTCATTCCTGTTTTTTCATAAAGCGCGTCTATAATGTCAGCTTTTGTATATTTTTTCGCCGGCATACCTGATAATTATTGCGCGGCTTTTATAGTGTTGTAATACCGCTGCATCCTGGATTTTTTTCTGGCTGCCGCGTTTTTTGTAATGATGCCTTTCCCCGCGGCTGTGTCAAGTTTTTTAATCATTTCTTTTAACGCTGCGTCCGCGCCGGAATCTTTCTTTTGCGCGAGAGAGACGAATCTTTTTACGCTTGTTTTTACCGCGCTTTTCGCGGACTTATTACGCAGACGGCGCTCTTCACTTTTGCGGTGCCTCTTTTCGGCAGAGCTTATTTTCTTGGCCAAAGGATTACCCCCATAACTATTATTATCATAATTATTACTATTTTATATGGCGTAAACAGACTATTTAAAGTCTGAAGGACGCCGTTCGACGCGTTTGCATTTTTCACATTCGGCCATATTTTTTACTTTACCGCTCTCGAAAAGGGTTTTCATCTTTATCTCGCCACCGCAGGAACACATAAACTTCTGTGTTGCGCTGGCTGTACGGCTGTTCTTACTGGCTTGAGCCATGATTTTCTCCTTAAAAACTAATATAAAGTCAGGATACTAAAACAGCGGATTTTAGTCAAGCTAGTATGATGATCCCTATATACACCGGTTTTAAATTATTGGATAATTAAATTTATGATTAATACAATCCTGGCTGTTTTGTATTTTATTTTTTCCCTGGTTTTTTTGCTTCCGTTCGGGCTTATTGCGGGTTTTTTTTATTTGTTTGGATTGCGAAAAATTACGTCTCTTTTAATATACCTTATTGCCAAGGGCTGGGCTAGAGTTACGATTAAAGTAGCCGGATGCACACTAACAGTAAAAGGCCGTGAAAATATACCAAAAAAAGGCGGCGTTTGTTTTGTAAGCAATCACGACGGGTATTTTGACATTGTACTGCTGCTTGCGTATTGCGGACGGCCTTTTGGTTTTGTCGCTAAAAAAGAGCTGCTTTTTATTCCGTTTTTAGATGTCTGGATTTTTTTACTCGGCGGTTTATTTATTGACAGAAACAATATCAGAAAAGCTGTACGCACAATTAATAAAGGAGTACAGCGGATTAAATCAGGCAGCGGCATGCTTATCTTCCCTGAAGGCCACCGTTCCAAAGGCCGGGGGCTTCTTCCTTTCCACCCTGGATCGCTCAAACTGGCGACTTCCGCCGAAGCGCCAATTATTCCTGTCGCTATTAAAGGCAGTTATGATGTTCTTGAAAAATATATGCGCGTTATCCGCGCTCCCGTAAAGATCACTTTCCTGGAACCTATTGTCACTGAAAACCTTCCTTCGGAAGACCGAAAACAAACGCTTAGTAACAGGATTTTTTCAGTGATAAATGAAGAACTGGCGAAAGGTAGTGAACAATTTTCAGAGAGTGATTTAAGCTTACAGGCGAAACATTGACATTTTAATTCATTTTTTATAGGATTGAATTATTAACACGCTCCCCGGTTGTGTAATGGTAGCACGGCAGACTCTGGATCTGCTTGTGGGGGTTCAAATCCTCCCTGGGGAAGAAAATCATTTCGGCTTCAAGAATAACTCGTCAATTCTAATTTCTAATTATCCATGTAAAATTCGCCGATAATCTATAGCAATAGTTATATGTTTTTATTTATATTGCAATTGGGGAGGTTTTATCATGTCAGATAGTGATGATATTGATCTTGACGGCGGTGATGCTCCGGAACCTAGCGGCGGCGCTTCAAAGAAAAGAAGCGGAGGACTAGGCAATTTATTACCAACTATCCTCAAGTTTGCGGCGATAGGTCTTGGCGCGACAGTTTTTATAGTTACTGTCTCAATAATTACTGTTAATATTGTCAGCTCCAGAGGCGCGTCTCAGACAGTCATTAATGACCCTACTTCTCCGTACGCGGGAGTAAGGCCTGTATACGCTTACTACGATGGGATTGGTTCAATATCGGTCAGTACAAGCGATTACCCCTTAAGCGTATCTGTTACTGTTGATATGATAATCGGCTATGACCTTGAAGATACTACAACAAGTCAGGAGTTAACCAGCCGAAGGTTTGAGCTTCGCGATTTTGTGCGGCAGTATTTCCGTGAAAAAATAGCCGCGGATCTGACCGCAGGAAAGGAAGCGACATTAAAAGCTGAAATTCGCGAGATGCTTAATACCCGTTTTTTAGACTCAAGAGGAGCGAGAGTTATTTTGTTTAACAGGCTCGACATAATGGAAAGCAACTATTAATTTTATTAGCTTTGGTTTCCGCTCCTTGGCTCTCTTGCCAAGAGTTTAAGATAAGTTTAAAATAGTTTGTTATAATTGACGGCAGGTTATCCATGCGTTTAATTTTTTTCGATGGGAGTAATAAAGGAATTATATGACAGAAGTTCTGTCCCAGGATGAGATAGACCAGCTATTAACCGCGATAAACGCAGGGGATACCGAACCTGAAGATTTCAGGCCGGCTGCCGACAGCCGGAAAATTAAAATATATGACTTTAAGCGCCCCGATAAATTTTCAAAAGAACAGATACGCACTGTTTCGATTATGCACGAAACATTCGCCCGTCTTACAACGACATCGCTTTCCGCTCAGCTTCGAAGCATGGTCCATGTGCATGTCGCTTCCGTAGATCAGCTTACATACGAAGAGTTCATCCGCTCCATTCCGACTCCGACAACGCTCGCTATTATCAACATGGACCCTCTTAAAGGAAACGCTATTCTGGAAATTGATCCGGCGATTACCTTCTCGATAATAGATCGTCTTTTTGGCGGCACGGGTGAAGGAACAAAATCTCAGCATGAATTGACCGATATCGAACAGTCCGTAATGGAAGGAATCATCGTTCGTATTCTGGGAAATATGCGCGAAGCGTGGACTACGGTTATCGACCTTCGTCCCCGCCTTGGGCAGATTGACACCAATCCGCAGTTCGCGCAAATTGTTCCCCCTACTGAAATGGTCGTTCTTGTTACGCTGGAAACGAAAGTAGGCGACGTAGAAGGCATGATGAACTTCTGTATCCCGTACCTGACTATTGAGCCAATCATCGGAAAACTATCCGCTCAATTCTGGTATTCATCGGTGCGCAGAAACGCTACAACAGAAAATCTTAATGTTCTAAAGGATAAGCTCTCAACGGTCGATGTTAATGTAACAGCCGAAATTGGAAAGATAAATGTACCCGTACGGGATGTTCTTTCCTTACAGATTGGGGATGTAATACGGCTCTATAACACGCGCATCGGCGATCCCTATTCATTAAATATCGGCTCACGCAGAAAGTTTTTGTGCCGCCCCGGCATTATCGGGAAAAAAATCGCGGTGCAGATAACGCAAAAGATTGTCGAGCTTGGACATGAGGAATTTGAAGAGCTCGCGTCAGAAGGAGAAGAATTATGATGAGCGACGGCGCACTTTCTCAGGATGAAATAGACGCATTATTGTCCGGTGTAGATTCCTCTTCAATGAGCGGCTCGAGCGCGCCCGCAGCGACAATGGCGCCGCCTCCCGCGAAAGTTAACTTTGATAAAAACGCGCTTCAGACATTTTTCGCCTCAACTACAAACGCGCTTTCCGCTAATTTGGCGGCTCTTACAGGCGCTTCTGTAACTCTTACAGGGCCGCAGATAAACGCGTTTAACCGCGACGGTTTTATGTCATCCCTTCCGGATATGGTTACGGCAATTTCCGCGAATTATACCTCCGGTTTCCCCGGTGAACATATTTTTATCCTTCCTGAAGAATCAGCGCGGGCTATTGCCAGCCTGATGACAAAGGAAGAAAATATTCAGCTTGATGATATGGCAATGTCAGTTATAGGCGAAGTGATATCCCAGATGGTGGGCACTCAAATAACCGCGATGACTGACAAAACCAAAAATAAATCAATAGCCGCCGCTTCTCCTGTAGCCGCGAATGTTCCCAAAGCGACTGCAGCTCTTCCGGCAGGGGACTTTGCTGTTATGAACTATAACCTTAATCTGGGCGACAATCTTTCGCATCAGATGTGGGAGATTCTCGGCGCGGGGCCTGCTGCTGATATTTCCAATGGTTTAAACGGTCAGAGTTCGGCGGGAATGAATGCGGGCGGAATGGGGATGCAGGGTATGGGAATGCAGATGCCAGGCATGCAAATGCCGGGAATGGGAATGGGGATGCAAGGTATGGGAATGCAAATGCCAGGCATGCAAATGCCGGGAATGGGAGGATTGGGCACCGCCAATGTGCAGCCTGTACAATTCCCCAACTTAATGCAGCCGCGTCTTGGCGCTCACGAAGCGGGTAATATCGGTCTTATCATGGATGTATCCATGGAGATGACCGTAGAACTCGGCCGCACTCGTAAGCTTATAAAGGAAATTCTTGGAATGGGCGAAGGCACGATCATCGAGCTTGATAAACTCGCGGGTGAACCTGTCGACATTCTTGTAAACCATAAATTGATAGCCAAAGGCGAAGTTGTGGTTATCGATGAAAACTTCGGTGTGCGCGTAACAGAAATTGTGTCCCCTATGGAACGGATAAATGACATGGGGTATAACTGATATATATACGAAATAAACACGATAGATGAAATTTCGCTTGGGCGAAACTTCACCTATCGCAGCGGTTAGCGACATTCTGCTTTCGGCAAAACACCGCAAACCGCTATATACGCCTGATGATTTCTCAGATAATAATCAACCGCATTTGCGAAATCTTCTTCAAGGGTTGATTTACCATCATTGAAAGACCACTGAGTATCTTTGATGAACCAGCCGTTTGACGATATTATGTGGTTAGAAGAAAAGGAAAGGCATTGAAATTCAATTAAATGGCATATCCGCCCGTCATAGGCAATATCCAAACAGACGGCAGGGCTGTTAATTTCCTCATACGCCAGTTCTGCAAAATCAAGAATTTTTACAACCTCGTCATTTAATTCCGGGAAGGAAGAAATCCCGCTGGCGCTGAACCTGAAATCACTTACCGTGTTTGATCGGTACTTAACATAAAATTTTCTCCCTAATACCCATACGCTGTAATCGCCCGGTAAATCGGCAATATAAGGTTGCAAAACAAATTTATGTGATATTATGAGGTATCTTACCTGCTGCGCGCCGGCTATTTTTCGCGCTATGTTTTTTATTATTTGCGTTACGCGCGCGGTTTTATTGTTGGCAATATTTCGATAGAAAAAGGATTGGAAATCCCGCAAATAAACCACAGTCATTTTATTTACAGTCTTTATTAAGTGCTCCATGCTGTGAATCTTGAAAACACCTCTGCCCCTTGAACCTACAGAGAGTTTGAGAACCATCGGGAATTTCATCAAAGATGAGTTTCCCGTTTGCTTTGCGGTGTCAAAATAATTTAACATACCCTGAAGCGAACCAAAACAAACGGAATTGATCGTCTTTAGTTCCTGATGTTTAAAATCCTGACGCATTAACTCCATGAAGATTTTATTTTGATGCGCCCTGAAACACAGGAAATCCGGCAGTAAACGGGCGCCTTTATAATGCAGGCGTAAAAGAATATCTTCTATGTACCCTTTATAAAACAGCCCGGACAGTTTGGAATAAGGATATAATACCGCTGTATCGGAAAAATCCGCGCTCCAGTCAATTTCGGTTATTGTATATGATTGTATATCATATCCTTTTGCAGAAAATAATTTTATAAGCGTATCTACATTCATACCGTCCGGAATTTTATAAGAATCAGAAAAAAAGTGATTATCATCAGTCAATATCAAAAGTTTATTCATGCTTTTTCATGCGCCGCTGTTTTTCGGAATTGCGCGTGTTCCCGAATGATTTGATTATACGGCCCCTGCATAACGATCTTCCCGTTACCGATAACTATAATTTTATCGCAATAACGGACGGTTTCCAGCCGCTGTGCGATAATTATCTTTGTGGCTGATATGGAGTTCATGTTTTTCAGTATCATGCTTTGAGATATATTATCCAGACTGCTTGTAGCTTCGTCCAGAAATAAAAATGTATGTTTTTTTACTATCGCGCGGGCAATCAGCAGCCTTTGTCTTTCCCCGTCGGACAATGGACAGTCTTCCAGATTTGTATATAGACCGTCAGGTAATGAGTTCACTTTATCTTCAAACCCCACCATGCGGATCGCGTCCATAACGGCCGCATGGTCTACGGACCTGTCATTGTCGGTGATGTTGTTGTAGATGCTGCCTATGTTAAATTTGCCTTGCTGCAGAACGACCCCCATCTTTTTTCGCAGATAACGCATGTCTAGAGTTTCAAGGTCATATCCGCCGTAATAAATTTTCCCTCCTGTGAGGCTGTAAAATCCCATTAATGCTTTTTGAAGCGTGGTTTTTCCTCCGCCTGACAACCCGATTATGCCGGCGCTTTCGCCTTCCTCTACACGGAAAGAAATATCACTGAAGATGGTATGCCCGTATTGGCTGAACCGGAACGTCCCGTGATTGATCTCCAGAGTACCGCTCATTTCTGCCGGGATTAATTTTTTCGCGCTGTATTCCGGCTCGGCATCAAGGATTGGCTTGATATTCGTGTATATGGAAATAAGTTCCGGCAGGACACCTAACGCTTTAAACAGCTTCCGCATGGATTTCTGGAAAATCAAGAAAGTGGCGATATAGGCGACAAAAACACCCATACCCACATCCGGCAATCGGGAAATCAATAAGTAAATGACGGCAGTGGACGCGAAATCAAAAAAAAGCTGGAATGAGCTGAGGGCGTTGTCTATTGTTCCGATTTTGCTTTTAGCGCTCCGTTTATCGGCCTCATACGCGCTCCAAATATTAAAGACCCGCTCCTCGGCGCAGGATGATTTGACCCTCTGTATCCCGCGGACGCACTGGTGGCTAAAACTGCTTGATTTGCTTTCCAAATCAGTATAAATTTTGAAAAATTCGTATTTTCTTCTGCCCGCGATAAAATAAACGGCAAACTGGATTAAAAACATGAGCAGCACATAGACGGTGATGCTTGAGTTAAAATTATAAAGAGCAATAATGTAAACAAATGCGAATAAATTTGAAAATATGGTTTGCAGGTTTTCCATTGAAATCAAATGCTTTATCTGGTCAATGCTTTTTATTTTTTGCAATAATTCGCCGGTAGTATAGTTGTTAAAGAATGGTATACGCAAGCTGAGGAGTCTGTCCCACAGGGCTGCCCGCATGATTAAGCCGCACTTAGTATTAATGCGGGAAATGCCGAGGTTTGACATTATCAAAACCCCGACATTCGCCAGTTCAAACGCTATCAGGATAAAAACTACCTCAATCATCAGAACGCGCAGGTTCTCCGGCACGATTACATCAAAAATCTGAGCGGCGACAACAGGCGGAATAATGGCGATTATGTTAGCAAGAAGGCTGCATAGCGTAATCACCGTAATTTCTTTGTACAAACGCTCGCCCAAAAGAAAGCCGGCAATATCATGAAGAGCGATTTTTCTGGCGGGGAAAGTGCGGAACACCGCAGTTGCCCGCGTTTTAATTTTTGCCGCTTTTGCGGCGTTCACTTTATATAACTTTCTTGTTTTAGGGTCATACGCGCGATAACCGGAAACAGCTCCCGGCATTAACGCAATGGGCGTATCGTCCTCCAGACTTCCCAGCATCGCGCCGTTATTATGTTTCCACCAGTGTTCGTGTAAGGATACCTTTTTATACCGGATTCCGGAGAGATGAAGTATTTCCTCTGCGGGATTACCAAGGTTTCCCGCAATATCTTTAGCAGGAATTTTAGGTTCGGCTTTTAAAAAACCGCATAAAACTTTACAGACTTCAACATGTTCGTCTTCATCTTTAAATTGATCTAACTGCCGCCCGGAGATACGGGTGTTTACCGATGCAAGCTTTTTTACAGCCTTTTCCAGAACCTGATCGGCGTATTTATTTTTGTGACGGAACTGCCCGGCGTTTTCTTCCAATTCTTCTTCAAGCGTACCGATAAACCGGTTAAATTCTTCTGTATCGGCGCAGTTAGAGTCTTCAGATACGCACTCGGCGCCTCCAATGCGTTTGGCAATGCAAACCCATGTCGCGGCTTGTTTTTTTACAGGCGCGTAGTCAAAAAATGTTTCACCTTTACGCACCGTCTTAAAGTGGTGGAAACGGCCATGTTTTTTCTCTTCATTAAGGCGCGAGGCATAAAGCATAACAGTCCCGTTTATCACCCTATAAGTCCCGACAAAAGCCTCCTTTATCATACGCTGACCGCCAGCTTTTCTTCCTCAAATAAGGACGCGTAGAACGCTGAGGAACGCATCAATTCCTCATGCGTTCCTGTTTGTATAATCCTGCCCTGATCCATTATGATTATCTCGTCATAGTCTTCTATTTGCGACAGGACATGCGTCACTACAATACACGCACAGCCCCGCTTTGCCAGGTTTTCCTCAATGCTGACGCGGTTTGCTGGGTCGATTGCGCTTGTCGCTTCATCAAGTAAAACGATTGAGGGTTTATACAATAATGCCCGCGCAATTTCCAGCCGCTGTCTCTGACCGCCGCTCAAATTGCTTCCATCTTCGGTCAACTTATAATTATAAGCGCCTTCCTGCAAGGCAATATAGTTATGGATACACGCATCGCTGGCTGCTAGGTATACATCAGCGTCAGATATGCTTTCATCCCACATTGTAATATTATCGCGTACTGAAGCGGCGAATATCGCAATTTCTTGATTCGCGCAGCCAATTGAATTGGCAAAAAGGCGTTTATCTATTCGAGCGGGATTTACGCCGTCTATGTATATATTGCCAGAATCCGGTTCATACAACCCCTGCAGTAATTTTAGTAATGTCGTTTTCCCTGCACCGGAGTTCCCCAGGATAGCCACCCTCTGACCCGGGCTGACAGAGAGATTAATATCCTGCAGTACAGGCGGTCCGCCGTTATATCCAAAACAAACATTTTTTATCTCAATATAGCCGTCCAGCTTATCGGCGGATTTTACCGGGAGCTGATCCCGCAAAGCAGTGAGCGGAATTTCCTTTTCACCTGTATCCAATCCCTTATACAGTTTTTTTAGGCGGTTTTCAATTTTACCAAATAACTCATGTGTATGCAGAACATCGCTAAGAGGAGTGAAAAACATGCTGGCATACGCCTGAAAAGCAAGATATGTGCCTATGCTGAAATTCCTGTCCATGATGCGGAACGCGGAAACCAGCAGCAAAATATTCAGAAAGATAACCTCCGGCAAGGATTCAAAAGGTCCGCTTGCCTCCTCAAAATCTTTGTCCCTGCTGGCGTTTATTATTGATATTCTTGAACCTATCAGCTTTTGGAAGAAAAGCGTTTCCGAAGCAGTGGACTTAAATGTTTCGATGTTTTCAAGTCCTGCCGAATTGATCCGCTCCTCCTGAAGCATCAGGTCGTGCGGGTCAGAGTTTGTTTTATCTTTATGCGGCAGTTTTCCGGTAAGGAACTCTTTTGTCTTTGACATTAAGAAATTCAATACAACCAGCGCTACTACAACGGCTGACATCAGCAAATCCAGCCGCATCATCATGATCATGTAGAATACTACGCTGACAATGCTGAATAAAAGCCCCAATAGGTCGCGGGTCAGCAGTTTTGAAACACGTTTTGACGCGTCAGCCTGCGAAAGTAATTGATAGCCATCCTTACGGTGAAAAAGGTTCAACGGTGAACACAGCATTATCCATATGTATTTTCCGGTTCCTGAAATTTCAATTTTATTAGACAGCTTAAGAAGGCAGCTTTTCTGCATCCATGTGACTGACGCGGCTATGAGCGCGGTTGCGGTCATGAGAATCAAAAGCGGCGCAAGCCAATCCATAACCCCGTCAGTCAGGATACTGTCTGTAAATACCTTTTTAAAAATCGGAGAGAGAGAGGCGGGAATCAGTAAAAGTATGTTTAACGCAAAAATATAGAACACGGTCAGCTTGTTTTCATCTAACATAGCGGCCATGTTTTTGAATTTCATTCCGATCACCCTGAATCCTGAAGTATCAGTTGCCAAAGAAAAATACGTCTATAGGGCGCAATTCTTCTATTACAATGGAGGCATCGCACAGCGTCAAATCCGCAAACTTTTTTTTAGGTCCCAATGACATCGTCCATTGGTATCCTGTCACAGTTTCCTCGGAAGCGGCAAGATAAACATAGACTTCATACATCGCCCCTCCCTGTAAGAAATCTTTCGCCAGTTCTTCGCTGCCAAGGATATTAAATAAATAATTGTAGGTTACAGGGTGGTCGCTGATAAAGGCTATTGTGCCAATCATATTCCCGTAGGTTTTTTTGCTGATTCGCGCCGGATAGACATTCACCCGCATCCCGGCCTTCATGTTTTTTACCTGGCTTGCAGGCATAAAAAGATAACATTCCAGGATTTTATTATCCGGTGCTTCCTTGGAAATTGTGGCAAGTTTTTCTCCTTTTCTCACATAGTCGCCGGAACGGACATAAACATCTACAACTCTTCCAAAGTCAGGAGTTCTGATTTGGCTCCTCGTTATAAGTTCCTCCCGTTTTGCCTCTATTTCCATATTTGGCGCGTTTTGGTCAATTAAAAGGTTGATTTCGCGCACTAACCCAAGCTGCTCAATTCTGGCTACAACCTGATCCCTTGTAATGCGCTGTTCAGGCCGGAGGGTAAAATCCAGCAGTATGCTGTCGTCGGTGGCGTAAATATGAAATACTTTTCCGCTTCTGACAAGCGCGCCTTTGACGTCCTCTCTAAGCTGCATGGTGCCGAAGAAGCCCCATATCAGCGCAGCGCCTATAATTATCAGCACGGTCGCAAAGGCGACCCATGATTTTATTTCTATAACCGATACCATTTTGTCCAAATGCGCAGGAGAAATATACCGGCCGGCTGTTACTTTGTCCTTCTCAAGATTACCATTCTCGCTCATAACAATGGCTATATTTACTCCTTTTATAAAATTAAGGGCTTAACTTGCGGACAGCGACGACATGACCGTCAAACTCCTGTGTATCACTATTATAGGTCATCGGTCCCAAAATCGTGTCGTGGTTTTCTATACTTGACAGGTATCCGGCGATTAACGTGCTGTCCGTGCTTCCAACAGCTTCCATAGCGTCTTTCAGCATGTAAACCGACATGTATCCGGTAATGGCCTGGATATTGGGGTCATGTCCGTAAGCAGCGCGGAAAGCGCTTAAAAAAACAGAGTCGAGCCTTTCAAACGGTTTAGATGCCATATATAAGGCGTTTGCAGAACTCCCCAATGAATCAGCTAACGTGGTGCGGTCAAAATCGTCCGCCCCCAAAAACGGGAGATTGCCGTTAGCCTCATAAATCAGCTGTATAGGCTCTATCATATCCTGTGAAGCTGCCGCAATAATTACGCTGTCGCAGCCAAATGCTCTCCACCGGTCTATAATAAAAGAAATATTAATTTGGGTAATGTTTGTTACGCGGTCTATAACAGTTATGTTTCGCTTTGACAGCTCATCTTCAAGGACAGCGGAGAAATCAGCGCCATATTCATCATCGCTGTAAAATATTGCGGTACGGCGCAGCCCTGTTTTTGACATATAACCCGCAATCGCTTCAGCAAAAATACGGACATTCGCAATCATCCTGAAGATATACTGATAATCGTATTCAAACAGGATTGAACCCGTTGCCGCGGGTGTTATCATTACAACATTATTCGCTTCATAAATATCTTCCAAAAAATAGCAGATATTTGTGCTCCAATGCCCGATCACGGCGGTAATTCCCTGCTCAATAAACGTATTGGCGATCTGCATGGCTATATGCGTATCGTTATGATCGTCTTTTATAACCGTATGCAATGTTTTACCAATAACGCCTCCTTTGGCGTTAATGCTGTTAACCGCCAACTCAACCCCTTTTATAAAATACGTGTCCTTATCTCTCAGCTCAGCGGGGTATGCTATGCCAATGTGGATTTCATCTGACTGGGGGGAATTGTAGATTCCGCCGCTTTTGTTAGTTGAATTTCCGCATGCGGCTGCTGACAACGCAAATATCACCAATAAGAAAAATGCGATATTTTTCTTTTGCAAGCGTTTATCCCTCCGCATACAGGTAACAGGCAATAGAGTTGTTCAGAAACTTCAATTTCTGAACAGCAGTATACTAAAAAAACATATATATTTCAAGTACATTATGTTATATTGATCCGGTAAGAGAAAGGATAATAAATGTGCAATAACGCAGGAAAAAAGGCTGGTAAAGTAAACGCCGCCAAATTTCTCAGTGAAAGATTTTATAAGTTCCGGCCTATCTGTAAGGGAATGTCTCCAAGCGATAAATA
>Ga0209755_10000377_pt1 | contig 83552 bp, 83 predicted proteins | sample TergutCo191P1_FD_187301 | JGI IMG/M metagenome (GOLD analysis project Ga0209755, IMG submission 187301) | Cornitermes sp. P1 segment gut microbial communities from Petit-Saut dam, French Guiana - Co191P1 (SPAdes) (version 2) | ecosystem: Host-associated > Arthropoda: Insects > Digestive system...
GTATAAAGTCTGCCATAGAGAATAATGGGCGAACCCTTGTCAGTCAAGTCGCCTTTGGAATAGCCACTACCCTTTGAAAACTCCGCAACCTCACCCAGCTTTCGCTGCTCCCAAGCGGCAGTGTAGCCCTTGAACCTGATTTGCGGTGCGTGCATGCTCATGCGCCACCCCCGAAAATTCGCTTGGTCGCGGCAATCAGCGCGGCGGTGTCATCCGTCACGGCAAGCTGGTCGAGCATCCCCAGGAACTCCGCTTCGTTGCGCGCGATTTCTTCGTTCAGGGCAGTCATTTCGGCGCTCAGCGCCACGATGTCAATCTGCTCCTCCTCTTCAAAGGTGTCCACATAACGCGGAATGTTGAGGTTGAAGTCGTTGGCAACAATCTCGTCAAACGTGGCCAAGTGAGCATATTTTTCAACGCTCTCGCGGCGCTTGTAGGCATCCACAATCTTGGCGATGTCCTCGGCACGCAGACTGTTTTGGTTTTTCTGCTTCTCAAAATCGTTCGATGCGTCGATGAACAACACGTCACGGCTAGCGCGGTTTTTCTTCAAAATCAACACAACTGTCGGGATGCTCGTGCCATAAAAAATGTTCGCAGGCAGGCCAATCACCGCTTCAATTGCTCCCGTTTCGAGCAATGTTTTACGGATAACGCCTTCAGCAGCCCCGCGGAACAATACCCCATGCGGCAGCACAATCCCCATCGTGCCACGGTCTTGCAGGTGATAAAACCCGTGCAGCAAAAACGCAAAATCCGCCTTAGACTTCGGCGCGAGCTTGCCATAACTTTCAAAGCGTGAGTCATTCAAAAATTTCTCGGCGGCGCTCCACTGCGCAGAGTATGGGGGGTTCATCACCACCGCGTTGAACAGGTGCGGCTCGTCTGTCGGCCAATCCTCGTCTAGCGTGTCGCCGTTGTTAAGCCGCATTTGCTCGCGGTCAACGCCATGCAGAATCAGGTTCATTCGCGCAAGATTGTATGTTGTGGTGTTCAGCTCTTGTCCGTGATAAAATACCTTTTCGGGGTTCTTCAAAAACTGGCGGATATTTAGCATCAGCGAACCCGACCCCATCGCAGGGTCATAAATATGAAACGGCGCAAGGTCTTCTTGCCCAATGCTAACAATCTCTGAAATGATTTTTGAAACCGCTTGCGGTGTATAAAACTCGCCGGCCTTTTTCCCTGCGCCTGCTGCAAATTGCGAGATTAAATATTCATAGGCGTCGCCGATGACGTCGCCCTCGTGCCCAAACAAATCAATTTCATCCAGGGTCTTGATCACTTCCATGATGGTCACATTGCGCTGTTGGTCATGCGAACCCAACTTTGTGGAGCGCAAGTCCACGTCATCAAACAAGCCTGCAAAATTTTCACCTTGACGTGAAAGTTCGGTAAAAGCGGATTGCAAGTCATTAATTTGAAAAGCATAGCTAGATGCTTTGTTGCGCAGCGTGAAAAACAGATGCTGCGGCTCGATAAAATAGCCCAACTTGCGGTGCATGGTGTTGCGCAGCTCGTCGGCGTTGTCGTCGTGCCAATCTGTCAGCTCATCAAATTGCACTTCACGGCTTGGGTATGCGTCCGGTTTGCCGTTTGCTTGTTCGTACACAGCCCTCAGCTCTAGGTCGGACAAGAATTTGTAGAAAACAAGGCCAAGCAGATAGTTTTTGTATTCGCTGGCGTCCATTTTGCCGCGCAGGATGTCCGCCGAGGCCCAAAGTTGGTTATGTAGGTTCATGGTTGTTCTCCTTAGGAATGTTGTTTGATGAGTTCGTCTAGGGTCGAGAAGAAGTTGCCGATGGCGGTTTGTTCCGCGTGGTTTGTAGCGAGCGATGCTTCAACGTTTTTCAAAATGGAAAAATGTCGCTTATAGCCCTCGGACGCTGGTTTATATCTTTCCATTAACACAAAGAGGAAATCTGCATGCATGCCGTTTGCACTGATAATCTTCACGCCGTCAGTCGCCACGAAAAACGGATTTTGGGGTCTGTATAAAGACAATGTATGGTCGCCAAATAAAACAACCTCTTGGTGATTCTCAAATGGGTTTCCGTTTGCAAAACCCAAAATGGGCGTATCGCCCTGTTGTATCACGGCATATTCGCCGTCATCGCTCGGTTCTTGTAGAAAAGGACTAAACGAGTGCGTTGTCAGCACCTCACCCAGCTTCCGCTGCTCCCACGCCTCGCCGAAACCCGCGAACCGCACCCGCGGCACGGTTTGCACATACTTTGCATCAGTGAGAGTATTCTCAACGGTTTTATTGCCTTGTGGCAAGGAAAAACTCGCAGAACTCGTCGAAAACATCTGCTGCAGGCATGATTTCTTAAGCTTTTTTAGCGTTTCAAGCTTACGCTGATGCAAAGCGATAAGCTCGTCTAGTTTGGCGAAGAATGCGCCGATGGCGGTTTGTTCTTCTTTCGTGGGCAATAGCATTTCAAAGCCGGTCAGCATGGGCAAACGTAGCGAATCGACCGTCGCTTTGACGGTATGTGTCATGGCGTGTTGCTTGAACGTTTTTTGCATGGCGTATAGGACAAACAATCCTGACGCATCTGCTGCGAACCCCGAAATCTTGTATACTCGCTGATGATAGTCGAACTTTCCGTTGACATAGTGGTAGATATCGCCTAAACGTCCCTCACCAGGAATAAGTATCGCCTCGCCATCAAAAAGATATTTGTTGCTGCGCTCAATCTTTTCAGAGCGCACATAAAAGGGGTATTCGCCGCCGGCAACAGAGTCTTGCGCATCGCTTGCGCCGGTTTTTATGCTTGCCACCTCCCCCAACTTCTTTTCCACCCACGCCCCACTGAAGCCCGCGAACCGCACTCGCGGCACGGTTTCGCCCGCCTGTGGGAACATCTGCTGTAGATATGCCGCTTTCAGCGCCTTGAGCGCAGCCAACTTTCCCCGTGAAGTCATAACGTTTCCTCCTTCAACGGCGTTAATTCATCGTCAATTACGCCCTTCCAATACTGCTCTATCACCAAAAGTCGTTTTCTGTATTTTTCATTGAACGCAGCCTCAAAAGCCTCTTTGTCCAGCTGCGATGCCTCGTTGATCACGTTGATAAAAGGCACAGATCCGTTGCTCGGGCGATATTCATTGAAACTCGTTTGCAGGCTCTGGACAGGCACTTTTAGCCTGTTAGCTGCATGTTGGATGATCCGCTCAATTTCCGCTTCAAAATACTCTGCCCACTCTTTTGTCAGCTTGTTTTGGTCAATATCTGCCAAGATGAGATTATAAATGGATTGAACGACCGCGGGTTTTGCATTAACTTCTTTCATGATTTTATCACGAAGCTCGTTTTTATCTTTTTCGCCTGCACATGTTTGATAGTCGTTCAACAGCTGGTTAATGTAAAAACTATCAATGCGCTCCTCGTGCGCCGCCCGTTGCCCGCTGCTAAATTCAATATCTTTCAGCCAGTCGTCTGCATCATCGCGCTTTTTGTCTTTAAGCTCCTCGCGAATCTCCGCTTTCAGGTTTTCAGCGCGCCCTTTTTCTTCGGGCAGCGTTTTAATTATAGCCTCTAATTCGCCAAAGTCAAGTTCAAAATCCTCATAGCTTTTCATGGCTCTTTGGATTTTTTCAAGTTTTTGATACGCCCGCACTTGAGCAATTTTCTTTTTGATGTTGTTTGGATCAAGCGCAAGCGCTTCTTTTGCCGCCAATAGCTCGCCGTGCCCCTCGATAAACGCAGCCTTGACCTCGCAATATTCCTGTGGCACCAAGCTTTCCCAGTCTTGCTGTTGGTTCGTGAACAGGCGAATTGCGTCCGCCACATGTTGGCGCATGGTGTGCGGCTTTCTAAATGTCACAATGATACCATTTTCCTTGTTCGGCGCAATGCGATTGGTGCGAGAAAACGCTTGCAGCAGCTTCTGATATTTCAGCTCGCGGTCAACATACAAGGTCTGTATGGTCGGTGCATCAAAGCCAGTCAGCAAGCGATCCACAACAATCACTAGATCAAGCCATTGTCCGTCCTTCCGGTATTGCACATCTTTGCGTGCCAGCCGACTATTGATGTTTCGGTTGAACTGGTCGGCGTCTGTGTAATTTGTGCCAAACAGCGTGTTGTATTCCTGCATGATTGAGTCAATTTCTGCGTGGGCTTCATTCATTTTATCTTGGTTTTCATTAAGCGAATAGGTGATCGCAACCCTTGGGAAATCAGGGTCACGCAGTGTATGCCGCTCATCAAGCTCTCTGCCATTTAGCAAGATGCCAGCCGCTTTCATTTGCTGCAACCTATGATAGATACGTTTGGCTTGTGCAATGGAGTGCGTGGTCAGAACTGCGCTCATGGTTGGAGCGCCATTAACGACTTTGAAGCGTTCAATCACAGACTGGCGTTTGAAGATCTTTAGCAGCATTTTTTCGACAAAATCATCTTGCTCAAAAAGCTCTTTGTCTTGCAATTCTTCTCGTTCCGTTTCGGTCATGTCTGCAAGTTTTTTCATGGGATCGAGCTTTGGGAAACTTTCTTTCACTTTTCTATACAAAAATTCGTCTTTGCTGTCCTCGTTTAGCAGGCAATGATACTCTACCTGAAAGTTGAGAACGGAGTTATCATCCATCGCGTTTTTGGTGGTGTATGCGTGAAGCAAGTCGCCATATTGCTGCTGGGTTGTCCTTGCGAATGTTCCGTTTTCTTGCTTTTGGTTTTCTTCAAAAATAGGCGTGCCGGTCAGGCCGAACCAGGTTGAGTTTGGCAGGAACTTCTTGATTTCTCGCATCTGCTCGTCGCTCACCGCGCGATGGCATTCGTCAACAACAAAAACGATGTGCTCGCTTTTGAGCGCCTCAAATTTGCCGCTTTGTGTTTCTTTGGCGTTTCGGATGGCAGCGCCCAACTTTTGAATCGTTGTGACGATGATCGTGTTGTTGTTTTTCTTGCTCAATAAACTATTGCTAAGCTGCCGCTGGTTATCCACGCCAACAATCAGCGTATTGTCCGCAACATCGCCTGATGCCAGCCCGGTGTGGAACTCTGAAGCAAATTTGCTGAACTCGCCTTTGGTTTGGCTATCCAGGTCTGTGCGGTCAACCACCATCACGGTGCGGTCAACGCCAATTGATGCTTGCGCTAGCAGCTTGGTTGCAACAAAACTAGTGATGGTTTTGCCCGAACCTGTGGCGTGCCAAATGAAGCCACTCTCATGCTTCGCCGCCTGACGGACAATGTTTTGAATCGCGTGTATTTGATAGGGCCTTAAGACCATGAGGAACTTTTGGTTCTTTTTGTCGTCCACCAAAATGGTATATTTGCTCACTAGCTCATGTGCATCAGGGATACGCAAAACCTGTCTTGTGAAATCATAGAGGTGTTCAACGGGCTCGTTGTTTGGCGTTCTCCAGTTAAACAAAAACTTCTTGGCTGCATCAAAAGCTTTTGCGCTATTTGAACCCGGACGAGCAAAATATTTTGTGGACACTTTGTTGCTAATCACAAAAATTTGCGTTGTGGCATAGATGCCGTCAAAAAAACCGGCTTCAGCATAACGTTTGATTTGCTCAAACGCTTGCATATAGCCATCTTTTGCGGATTCCGCTTTCAATTCAATGTGGATCATCGGCAAACCGTTTATCAGCAATGTCACATCGCCGCGTATATCTGAGCCCGCGTCAGGTTTGATTTGGTTGACAACTTCATAACTTGAAATGCCGCCCGCGATTTCTTTATTGCTGAACAACACAAGCGATACGCTGCCCTGCTCAACATTTTCGCGTTCAATGTTAATGGCGGCAACACCGTTTTCGCCTCTTAACCATTGAGACGCACCAAATGTAGTGGCAGTCAAACGTTTAAACTCAACTTTTAGTTGCTCAAACTCTTTATCCGTAAGTGGCACGCCATCCAGCCGGGCGACATTGATACGATTGATGTGTGCACGCAAGTTCGTCCAAAGCGCGGTTTCGGTTTTAATGTCATCACGGTATGTCCACTGATTTTCCCGATGGGTTAGAATATCCAGAAAACTTTTTTCGATTTGGGCTTCTTTGTTCATAATGGAAACCTCCCGCTCTTGTTTTGGATTTAAGCATTTGATTCGTCCAACAGATGAGCCGTCCATGAGAAAGCAGCGATGTTTTTCCCATTTTCGGCTTGCTTTCCTCAAACTCTATCGTTTCCATTATACACCACTTTGTGACGAAATGCAAGATTAAATACGGGTCAGTTCGAGACGAAAGATTCATTGTTAAAAAAATCGCCGTTACACCCTTTTGATGCTTACATTGATGATGGGGAAAATCACAACACAAATCACCCTCGCCACGCCATAAAATTCACCAAAACGACTTGACAACTCCGCCCCAATCATGTACAATATAATGAGTTTGAATATTTCACATTGTAGGAGGAGTTTTTTTATGGGATGCGCAACAACAGCAGTCACGGCGGCGGTTTTGGTGACCACCGCAACGGTGGCATTCGCGTGCTACGAAAGGCGGCAGGTGCTCAAGCTTGCTGACGAAAAAACTGCGGAAAGCACACCCGCTAAGGCGTCGTTTTGGCGTGAGCTGGCTTGGCTTTCGGGTCTGCTTTGGGGCGGCGCAGGGCTGCTGATTCTGCGGCACTTGTGGCTCGGCGAAGCGCTAGACTGGCTAGCGGTCATTCTAGCGGACTTCAACTTGGGCGTGTTCGTCATCGGTCTATCCATGTTCGTTTGGACGGGAATGCTGCTGCTCTCGCTCGCGAAGAAAAAACGGCAGCGGAGGATTGAAACATGAAAAAAATACTAGCTGCCATGCTGGCGCTTGTGCTGATTGTCGGCATGGGCGCGGTGCTTGCTGCGTGCGGCAACAACGAAGCCGAAGCCTACTACCCCGATGAAGAAATCACCGAGCCGGTTGATGTCTACGTAGAAAACGACGATGCGCGCAACGATGAGCCCTATGACGAGCCTGAGAACGACAATGAAGATAATGATGACAACGACGAACCCGTTGATGAACCGCCAGACGAAGAGCTCACCAATCCCTTTGCGCCGCCCGAGAACCTGGGCGCGCTTGGTCAAGCTGCGCAATTGGAGTACTTCAACGCGGTGGTCAACCGTGTGCGCAACGAACGCCCGGGCTTTGAGATGCGTGAACAACTGCGCATTGAAACCGAAAACATGACCTTCACCAGCAGGCTTATCAGCACCATTCAGCCGGTGGTGAACTCGATTGTTTCCCGCGTGATGCCCGGCACGCCTGAATACCACACCATCGCCCGCGGCGCAAACAACCAAGGGTATTTCATGTCGCTCAACCCGCAGGCCTCCACGTTGCGGTCGCAGGACATCACGTCCATCAGCTCGCGGCGTGAGGGCAACAACTGGGTGATGGAAGTGCGCGTCCGTGAGGAAACCAACCCGCAACATGTTACCGGGCAACACGCTCGTGTGTCGTTTATCATGGATCGCGACGAGGTCATTGAAATCATCACCGGCGCAGGACCTGTGTCGATTAACCCCGAAAACGTGATTGTTGTGATTCGCAACGGTGTGGTGCGCATCACTGTCAACGCCGAAGGGCAAATCATTGCCGCCGAGCGCAGCGCTAACCTGCGTGGCGACTTCACAGACGCCAGAGTTGCAGGCATTCGCACAGACGGAATGATTCCGCAAAGCTCAAGCTGGCACTATTCAAACTTTGTTTGGTGAGGAAGGGGAACGTAACATGGCGAAGAAAACACCGCTTGTGCCGCTTGTGTCACAAGAAGAACAAAAAATCATGGAGGACTGGCAAAAAGTCAGAACCCCCGGCCGCCGCAAAAAGCTCATTAAGTTCATTCGGCATGTGAACATACTCAACCCATTTCCCAGCGAGTCATCGTGGGAATATGTGACGCTTGACCGGCACGTGACGGACGAAATGCTGGACTTGATGCTGAAGATGAACCTGCGGCAGAAATATTACATCCCCGAGCTTGCCGAAGTGGCTGGCATGCCGGTTGAACGCGTGGCAGAGCTGGTGGAGCAACTGGGCTACACCGGCGTGTTGGAGTTTTGCCTGGACCACGACGGCGTGGACATGATTAAGCTGCCCATTTTGGTGCCGGGCACCATTGAAATCATGTGCGTGGAAAAGTGGCGCACCGACCAATACCCCGAACTTGCGCCCGGGTTTATGAATTATGGGCGAGAGATGCCGAACCGGATTTCCAAGTTCATGCCCAACAGTGCGGCGCTCATGCGTGCGGTGCCGGTGCAAAAGTCCATTGCGCACAACCCCCACAGGGCAGACTACGAAGAAGTTTCGTACTGGATTGAGAAGTATGGCAACGAAAACCGCTTGGGTGTCATCGAATGCGAGTGCCGCCGCTGCCGCCGCATGGTTGGCGAAGCCACGCACGACCTGGAGGGCGAAGTCTGCATCATCTTAGGCGAATTGGTTGATGCGTTGATTCGCCACGGCAAAGAGGTTCGCCGCATTGACAAAGAAGAAGCCTATGCCATCGTGCGCAAGTCTGAGGAGCGCGGCTATGTGCATCAGGCGAGCAACGTGGACGGCTCGAACGAAGCGTTCGCGCTGTGCAACTGTGAATACACCACCTGCATTGCCCTGCGCACCAACTGGTATGTGGGCGCGCCGAACATGTCGCGCTCGAACTACTTGGCGCAGGTGGATGCCGAAAAATGCGTGGCCTGCGGTGCTTGCATGGAGATCTGCCCGCAAAACGCGGCAAGGCTTAGCCAAAAGCTGTGCGAGAAAGTGCCCACGAAAATCAAGCCCACGCCAACTGCGCACGACCATGTGTGGAGCAAGAAAAAATGGCCGGGCAAGGACTTCCTCGTGACCCGCAAAGACGTGCTTGAAACTGGCACTGCGCCCTGCAAAGTGAACTGCCCGGCGCATGTGTCGGTGCAGGGCTACTTGCAAAAGGCGGCAGAGGGCAAGTACCTCGAAGCGCTCGAAGTTATCAAGAAGAAAAACCCGCTGCCGGCGGTGTGCGGACGCATCTGCTCGCGCAAGTGCGAGGATGTGTGCACCCGCGGCGACGTGGACTCCCCGGTTGCGATTGATGAAGTGAAGAAGTTCATCGCGCAGCAGGAGCTCAACGCCGAAACGCGCTTTGTGCCCACGAAGCTATACGACAAGGGCAAGAAAATTGCCGTGATTGGCTCGGGCCCTGCGGGCATTTCCTGCGCGTATTACCTCGCGGTTTACGGCCACGACGTGACCGTGTTTGAGAAAGAGCAGCGCCTCGGCGGCATGCTCACGCTGGGCATTCCGTCGTTCCGCTTGGAGAAAGACGTGATTGAAGCCGAAATCGACGTGCTGCGCGAGCTCGGTGTGCAGTTTGTGACCGGCGTTGAGGTGGGCAAAGACACCACCATCCAGCAGCTGCGCGATGATGGCTACTTGGGCTTCTACTTGGCCATTGGCGCGCAAGGCGGCCGCAAGCTGGGGCTGGCGGGCGAAGATGCCCAAGGCGTGACCTCCGGCGTTGACTTCCTGCGCAGCGTGAACCTCGGCGATGTGCCGACGTTAAGCGGCGATGTTGTGGTCATCGGCGGCGGCAATGTGGCGATTGACGTTGCCCGCACGGCCGTGCGCTGTGGCGGCAACAACGTTGCGCTGTATTGCCTGGAAAGCAAGGACGAAATGCCTGCCGCAGAAGATGAAATTGAAGAAACCCTGCACGAAAATGTCGCCATCCACTGCGGCTGGGGGCCAAAAGAAATCGTGACCGAAAACGGCACGGTCACCGGTGTGCTCTTCCAACGATGCACGCGCGTGAAGGACGAGACCGGGCGGTTTGCACCGCAGTTTAGCGACGAAACCATGCTGGTGAAGGCGGACTTCGTGCTGCCCGCCATTGGTCAAACCATTGAGTGGGGCAACCTGCTGGACGGCACTGACGTGCAGCTCAACGCGAACGCCACCGTGGTTGCAGACAGCTTCACCTATGCCACCGCACAGCGCGACATCTTCGCCGGCGGCGATGCCTTCACCGGGCCGTCGTTCGCCATTGATGCCATTGCGGCAGGCAAGCAGGGCGCGGAGAGCCTACACCGCGCGGTGTGGGAGGGGCATCACCTTGTTTTGGGGCGCGACCGACTGGAGTATCACTACCTCAACAAAGACAACATGGTCATTGGAGACTATGACTCCACGCCGCGCCAAAAGGCTGCACACAACGCGGCAAAAGCCTGCACCTTCGCAGATGACCGTGAAATCTTCACCGAGGAGCAGGTGAAGCTGGAGGCCGCGCGCTGCCTGAAGTGCGGCATTGCGCACGTGGATCAAAACACCTGCATTGGCTGCGGACTTTGCGCGGCGCATTGCAAGTTCGACGCAGTGCGTTTGGACAGGAAATTCGACGCACACGGTGTGCCCTATGAGTTGTTGCCGCTGAAGGTTGTCAAAGAGGCGGTCACCCGTCCATTGCGCATTGCTGCCAGAGCCGTGAAAAGGAACGACTGATATGCATGAAGTTGGCGTGCTGAAACACGCGCTAGAAACCGTTGAAGCATTCGCGCAGGCGAATAATATTGCGCAAATCGCTAAAGTTGTGCTGGAAGTCGGCGAGCTCACCGGGATTATCCCCACGATGTTTGACACGTTTTACCCCATTCTCACGGAAGATTGGCCGCTGTTCAAGGGCACGCAGCTGGAGGTCATCATCCGTCCGGGTAGAGGGCTATGCAGCGGTTGCCGCAACATGTATAACGTGTTCAAGCATGAGGGCGCATGCCCCGCCTGCAAAAGCCGCGACAAAACCATCGTGAGCGGCATGGAGCTGCTCATCAAAGAAATTGTGATAGAATCGGGAGACGAACATGGCGGTGAAAATCTTCGAGATCAAGAAGAGTGTGTATGAAAACAACGACCGCGAGGCGGAAATCTTGCGCGGCGAGCTCAAGAGCAAAGGTGTGTTCCTGCTCAACGTGATGAGTGCACCCGGCAGCGGCAAAACCACGCTGTTGCTGCGCACCATTGAGGCGCTGAAAGAACAGCTGAACATCGGCGTGATTGAAGCCGACATTGACTCCGCCGTGGATGCCGAAAAAGTGGCAAAAACCGGCGTACGCACTGTGCAGCTGCACACCGGCGGCATGTGCCACCTGGACGCAGGCATGGTGCGCCAGGGGCTTGATAACCTCGGCATCGATGGGCTGGACTTGGTCATACTGGAGAATGTGGGCAACTTGGTTTGCCCGGCAGAGTTCGACACCGGCGCGAGCAAGCAGATGATGCTGCTCAGCGTGCCTGAGGGCGACGACAAACCGCTGAAGTATCCGCTGATGTTCAGCGAGGTGGATGCTTTGGTCGTGAGCAAGATCGACTGCCAAGACTATTTCGATTTTGATGCAGACGCGCTGAAAGACCGTGCGAAAAAGCTCAACTCGGCGGTGGAGATATTCGAGCTTTCCGCCAAAACCGGGCAAAATGTGGCGCAGTGGACAGACTGGCTGCACCGCGAAGTGATGAACTGGAAGGAGGCGTAATCTCATGTGGATTTGGTTGCTCATTGGGTTGCTTGCGCTGATTGGCGTGGCGGCACTGGTTGTGCTGGTGCATGTGCTGCGCATGCTGCGGCCCATCAACATGTATCGGGTGTACAAGAAGGTCTACATTGACAAAAAAAGCATTCATGACTAGTAGGAAAACGCGCACGTCCATGCTACAATAGGTGAGAGGTGAATTATTATGTATATGTACAGCAATTTGAAAAGAAGCAAACATGACCTACCAACTTGGGATGCACTAATCCCAGTGGTAATGCATGTTGCGTTGCAAAGAGCCACGTGGCACGTAAAAGAATTAAAAGCCGCAGTTGCTGGTGCTATTTCCTTGCCCGAAGAGTTGCGACACATGATATACGAAAGCGGAAACGGAATCATCATTGAAGATAGGGCAAGCTGGGCAATCAGTATTTTGTGCACGGCTGGCTTGCTTAAACGTCCAAGACGTGGAGAATACCAAGTAAGTGAACTGGGGCAGCAGTTGTATCAACAGCACGGCAGCACGCTGAGTGAAACCATCGTGAAAAGCACAGTTGAGTACCTAGAGCACTTGAAGCGTACATACGAAAGTTCAACATTCGACGAAACCACAACGACCATTGTCAACGAACTCGGCGAAGATGCCGACACGCCGGTAGCCACCATGGAGCAAGCGTTTTCAACCATAAATGCCGCACTAAAAGATGAATTGCTCAATGAAATCATGCAACAAGATGCTGTGTTTTTTGAAAAGCTCGTGGTGAAATTATTGATGAAAATGGGCTATGGCGGCATGCTCGACGGCGAAGGTATTGTAACTTCACGTTCACATGACGAAGGAATTGATGGGATCATCCGCGAAGATAAGCTTGGATTTTCAAACATCTTTATTCAAGCAAAACGGCATGCGCTCGATAGCACCATCGGCCGTCCCGATGTGCAGACATTTGCTGGCGCAATCGCTCGCAAAGAGGGGAAGGGCCTGTTTGTTACCACCGCAAAATTCGCAAAACCAGCCATTGAGTTTGCCAAAGAAAATCACATTGTGCTAATCAATGGCAACGATTTGGCGAACCTCATGATGGAATACAATCTTGGTGTTTCAACTGAACGCACCTATGAAATCAAAAAAGTGTTGTCTGACTTTGACGACTGTTTATCCTGATAAAATCATCAAAGCATGTAGGGTAGTCCCCCTCTTCGTTGTGCATATACTGCACTATTAACGAAGAGGGGGCATTTTTTATGCTGCACATGCTACTTGAACTGGTTTCATCGAAATTTCTCATTTTCGCGCTGCATTTGAGCAACACCGGGTCGTTTCCGCCACCACTGACCAGCGCACAAGAACAGGAATATCTGCAGGCCCACGCCGCCGGCGACAAGCTCGCGCGCGATAAGCTCATTGAGCACAACCTACGGCTGGTGGTGCATGTGATTAAGAACAGTTACAACAAGCAAAAAGGAAGTGTTTCGGGCTTTTGGCACACCAACCACGCGAGTGGACAAGCTTTTTATCTATGAGTACGATGTGCGCGTTGCGGTCTAATTTTACCGAAAAAGGAGACCAAAATGCCCAGACAAGGACAACAATTCGCGGTGCCCACCACCAAGCAAAACGCTGATTTATTCAGCACACAAGCCACCCGCGACAACGCCGCGCAGGAGAAGATTATCACGCTCCCGCCCGGTGAAATCGATGCTTTCCCTGACCATCCATACCAAGTGCGCGACGACGATGCCATGCAGGCGCTGGTTGAGAGCGTGCGTGCCAACGGCGTGCTCACCCCCGCGATTGTGCGGCAAACAGACGATGGGCACTACGAACTGGTGAGCGGTCATCGGCGCAAGCGTGCCTGTGAGCTTGTGGGCGTTGACTTGCCTGTCATCATCCGCAATATGACCCGCGACGAGGCCATCGTGCACATGGTGGAGAGCAACTTCCAGCGCGAAACTGTTTTGCCCAGCGAGAAAGCCTTTGCGTATAAAATGCGGCTCGGCGCGATGACTAGGCAGGGACAAAGAACTTCGCGCCCAGTGGGCACGAAGTCGAGGTCAGATGAAATTCTTGCAGAAAAAAGCGATGATAGTGCGCGTCAAATCCATCGCTACATCCGCTTAACCGCGCTCATTCCGCCGCTGCTTCAGCTGGTGGACGACGGCACAATCGCTTTCCGCCCGGCGGTGGAGTTATCCTATCTGCGGAAAGAAGAACAGGCGGCACTGCACGAGGCCATCGAAGCCGAGACCGCCACACCATCGCTGGCACAGGCCATCAAGATGAAAAAGTTCTCGCAAGAGGACAAGCTCAGCGCGGAGGTCATTCAGTCGATTATGCAAGAGCAAAAGCCCAATCAAGTTGAGCAGTTGATGAAACAACAAGGCGCGTATCATGTGTTGTATCAAAAGCAGCTGCAGGGCACCGCAGTGTGAGCTTGGCAATCAGCAATCTAATATTAACGCCCGCAGGATATTCCTGCGGGCTTGTTGTTATGCATCCCCCCCCCCCCCCCCCCCCCGGCTATGCCGGGGGTTAATGTCTTGGGCATCATTGAAAAAAGCTCCCTTCGATGATATAATTGAGGTGCGGTCTGGCAACTGCGTTCAAAAAACATCAAAGGGAGGTCATTCGATGGGGAACGACGGATATAGTTTAGCACATACGAAGTGGAATTGCAAGTACCATATAGTGTTTGCGCCAAAATATCGGCGTCAAATCATCTATGGGAAGTTGAAAGTGGACATTGGGCGGATTTTGCGTCAGCTATGTGAGTGGAAAGGCGTGACGATCATCGAGGCGGAGTTGTGCAAAGACCACATTCGTATGCTGGTTGAAATTCCGCCGAAGATGAGCGTTTCGGGTTTTGTGGGATTTCTGAAAGGGAAAAGCAGTCTGATGATCCACGAGCGGCACGGGAATTTGAAGTATAAGTATGGCAACCGCGAGTTTTGGTGTCGCGGGTATTATGTGGACACAACCGGCAAGAGCACCAAGCGCATCGCGGCGTACATCCAGAACCAGTTGAAAGAAGATCAAATTTCCGATCAGATTGGGCTTAAAGAGTTCAATGACCCGTTTACGGGTCGCAAGTAACAATCCTTTGCAGGCGACAGACCGCGCAAAGCGCCTTGAGGCGCCGCCAGCAACAGAGGGCTACGCCCGCATAAGAAAATCCACCGGCTGTGCCGGTGGATTTTCTTATGATATCGTTTGGAGAGCAAAATAAAGATGCCCTACGGTAAGCGTCAAATAGAAAAGCACCTGTACAGGTGCTTTTCTATTTGACGCTTACGATTAGGCTTTACAAAACGGATGTTTTGCAGTATAATAAATATAGGGAGGTGATTAAGCTGGAAAATAAAAGCATAAACGACACTTTTATCGAAACCATGAAAGAATTAATTGAAAAATCATACCTTAAAGACATTGAAAATGGTATTTCGGAGCAAGAGATTATTGAAAAAATTCGTAAGCTTGACTCGAAAGAATGAGCGAAATGTATGTTGAGTACATCAATAGCATGGCTAAAAATTCATTTGAGTACTATCACGCCACCATGTATGAAGAGGTATTACACTGGAATGCTGAAGCGGCAGAATTTCTTGCTCGACAAGAGCAAAAGTGGGGGAAATGCTTTGTCGCTTCGCGAGCTATGTATGTCATCGCAATTGAAACCGCCCAAGGTTTAGGGGAGCATTTAGATGGTGCGGACATCCCCGAGAAAAAGGATAAACCATATCTATATCTAGCTTTACGAGAAATACACGGACGATCGTGTCAAATATATTTAGAAATTTTGCATTTGATGCAATTAGGGTTTGCGGATGGCGCGTATGCAAGATGGCGTTCAATGTATGAATTGAGCGTTGTAGCCACCTTTATTTGCGACAACGGAGAAAGTACAGCGAAAGCGTTTTACGACGCAGCCAAAACTAATGATAGGTACGATTGGGCAAAGGTTGCTCCTTGCTTTAAGAATAAGACGTCCAAGCGTCTTTCCTTTGATGATATCCGGAGACAATGTGATTTTACCGATGAATGGAAAGAACAATGGATTTTGGCTAATCAAGTGACACACGCTTCGCCCCAAGGCACATTCGGACGCATGGGGAATATGGAAACTTTAAATATAATCCCTGTTGGTCACTCTGACTATGGCATAACAACCCCAGCCGAGCATTCGGCAATATCATTAGCGCAAATTTCAGCTATATTTTTCTTGTTATTTTCATCATATGGAGAAGGGTTAGTTGCGGTAGACGTACTAACTCGCTGGATAGATTTAGTTAGGGATTATTATTTTGAAACGCATGATGAAATTTTTCGAGACGATTAGGAGGACGCCTATGCCCAACAAAAACGAAATCACCATCCGCAGTGCAGCGGCGGAGTATCTCACCTTCATCGCTGCCACGGGTGATGGCGAGCAAAGCATCGAAATGCGCTACGAAAATGAGAATATTTGGCTATCGCAGAAGATGATGGCCGAGCTTTATGGTGTCGATGTGCGCACCGTTAACGAGCATATCCAGCATATTTTTGCTGATGGTGAGCTTTTGCCCGAGGCAACTATCCGGGATTTCCGGATAGTTCAAACCGAGGGTGCACGGCAGGTCAGCCGCGAGGTGAAGCATTATAATTTGCAAATGATTATTTCTGTGGGCTTCAAGGTCAACAACGAGCGCGCTGTGCAGTTTCGCAAATGGGCGGGACAAATCGTCAAGGACTACACCATCCAGGGCTGGACGATGGACGTGGAGCGCATCAAGCAGGGGCACATGTTCACCGACGAATATTTTGACCGGCAGTTACAGGTTATCCGCGAAATTCGCTTAAGCGAGCGCAAATTTTATCAAAAAATCACCGACATTTACGCCACCTCGATTGACTACGACGTGACAGCAGCGGCGACCAAACGATTTTTCGCCACGGTGCAGAACAAGCTGCACTGGGCGATTCATGGGCACACGGCGGCAGAGCTTATCGTCGAGCGCGCCGATGCCGAAAAACAGCACATGGGTCTGACCACGTGGAAAGCCGCGCCCGAGGGTAAAATCCAGCAATTTGATGTGACGGTTGCGAAAAATTATCTATCCGAGTTCGAGATGGGGCAGCTGGAGCGGCTCGTCAGCGCGTATTTGGACATTGCCGAAAGCATGGCGCAGCGCAAAATCCCCATGACGATGGAGGACTGGGAAGTGCGCCTGAATCGCTTCATCGAGGCCGCGGACTATGAAACGCTGAGCGATGCCGGCAAAGTGACCGCCGAAATTGCCCGCGAGCATGCGCTTGCGCAGTTTGAGAAATATCGCGTTGTGCAGGACAGGTTGTTTCGGAGTGATTTTGATAGGTTTGTGGAGTTGGGAGCGGGGTTGAAGGGGGAGTAGCAACTATTATGCAAAAATGATATTGAAACGCTAAGACATTTGTGGTATGATGGCTTAAGAGAGTCGTATTACTCAAAAGATTTTTTGGTAGGTTGAGAAACGAATACAATCTTCATCGCTGGGGCGTATGCGACAGGAAAGAGCACGATATGTGCACAACTAACAAAGTCGCCTTAACATACCAGCATGACTCTGCCGGGGATTTAATTAGCGAGCAAAACGCTGAAAATTTCGCTCTTTTTTCCCTTGCAAATGTGCATTTTGTGTGGTATAATGGTATGGATAAATTTGCAAGGGGGGAACTTTCTTATGAAAAAATCACTGTTTCGCGTTCTCGCCATGGCGCTGGCCGCGCTGTTGCTGCTGCCGGCCGTGGGGGCGTTTGGCGTGGCTTTGCCTGCGCCGGTGGCTGCTGTTGCGCCTGCCTTGGTGCCGTTCACCACCACGCCCATGGTTGCGGCTGGTAGCAGTTACTCACTCGCGTTGCGTGCCGACGGCACAGTGTGGGCATGGGGAAGGAATGAGTCTGGTCAGCTCGGCAACGCCTGGCACGTAACCGCTCACCATCTTCCTTCGCAGGTGCTTGCAGGGACAATCGGCGAGACTACACCCCTAACGAATATCACTACTGTGGCGGCGGGAAATACGCACTCTCTTGCTCTGCGCGCGGACGGCACTGTGTGGGAATGGGGGTTCAATCCAACTGGAAACAACCATAGATTCACCGCTCGTGAAGTGCAAGGTCTCAACAACGTCATCGCTATTGCGGCGGGAAGTGCATACTCTCTTGCTCTGCGCGTGGACGGCACAGTTTGGGCTTGGGGTAATAATGCGCAAGGTCAACTAGGAATCAACACAATCACCTTTCGACATGCCCCCACACAAGTGCTTGCAGGAGCTGCAGATGGAACATATTTAACGGATATCATCGCTATTTCAGCAGGTGGTGATCACAATCTTGCTTTACGTGCTGATGGCACTACGTGGGCTTGGGGAAGGAATACTGAAGGTCAGCTTGGCGATGGGACAACGATAGAGAGACGCTCTCCTGTGCAGGTGGTTGCCGGCGCAGCTGCCGGTACATATCTAACAAATATCATTGCTATGTCTGCGGGAAGCGAACGTACCCTTGCCTTGCGTGCTGATGGCACTGTGTGGGCGTGGGGGTGTAACTCGGATAGTTTACTTGGTGATGGAACGATAGTAGCGCAAAGAAACACACCTGTACAAGTGGTTGCAGGCACAACCGATGGCACACACTTGACGGATATCATTGCTGTGTCCATGGGAAACCACCACAGCCTTGCCCTGCGTGCTGACGGCACCATATCGGCTTGGGGAAGGAATATAGGTGGTCTGATTGGCGATGGGACAACAACACTGAGGTGCATGCCTGTACAGGTGGAAAACCTTAGCAACGTCACTGTCATTTCAAATGGTCATAGCCACTCCCTTGCCCTGCGTGCCGACGGCACGATATGGAGTTGGGGGCAAAATCACATGGGTCACCTTGGCGATGGCACATGGATCGAACGCCACACCCCTGTGCAAGTGCTTGGTCCAAACGGCGTTGGCCATTTCGATGTGTTTTATGGGATTGAGACTAATCTCATCCACACCCCGCAAGACCTAGACAACGTGCGCCACAACTTGAGTGGTGACTTTGTGGTGATGAACGACATCGACTTGGGCGTGATGGGCGACTGGCAGCCAATTGGCACGGTTGCTGCACCCTTCACCGGCACGCTTGATGGCAACGGCTTTGCCATCCAAAACATGACCGTGCGCGCAACCACCGCTGACGGCGCAGACATGGGTCTGTTTGGCGTGATGGAAAACGCCGAGGTGCGTGACCTCGAGTTCACCAACGCCGTGGTGCACGTGAACCGCAACACCGTGCAAACTGCGGGCATCTTGGCTGGGCACGCCAGCGGCGTGATTGACAACGTCACCACGCGCGGCAACATCCAAGCCACGGCTGCGGCGGCAGGCGTGAATATCGGCGGCATGGTGGGCTTCTTGGCTGCTCCCGCAGAAATCCACAACAGCACAAACCATGCGGCAGTCACAGCCGGCACAACGGCAGCTCCCTTGGGCTTTACTGGCAACATTGGCGGTGTGGTGGGTCGCGCAGAAAACTTGCCTAGCTTCATTCACGTTGCCAACTTTGGCAATGTGGTTTATACATCCAGTAATCTTGGTGCCGCGGGCACAGCAACTGTGTATGTAGGCGGTATTGCAGGACAATTGCATGCAATCGTCAATCATGCTGAAAACCACGGCGCTGTTACTGTGGCCACAACTGCTAATACTTCAACTGCAAGAGGTGCGAGACCTCGCGCAGGCGGCATTGCAGGTCGGAGCACGAATTCCATCATTTCAAATGCAACCAACACTGCAAGCATTCGTGGTGCCGGACAATTCGCCAATCCTATGGTTGGCGGTATCGTTGGGCAAGCGCTTGATGTTTTCATCCTTCGCGCAATCAACACGGGCGATATCCATTCTTCTGTCGGTCCGGATGTCCAAACCGGCGACGAGTCGCTGGGTGCAAATTCTGGTGGAATTATCGGTATAGCAGCAGGTGGGCGCATCGCAGAGTCATGGAATTCTGGCACTATTTCTGCTGGGGGTTCACATTTCTTTGATCGTCTCCGCCTGAGATTTTCCATGGCAGGCGGCATGGTTGGTCATGTCATTTCAGGCCCGTTTGTGGTGCGCAACAGTTGGAACTCTGGAACAGTTTCTGCCACAGGTCCAAGCACAACACAAGGCAATGCACGCGCTGGCGGAATAATCGGTGTTTCCGCTGCGGCAAACGTAGCGATTGAACAAAGCTACAACTATGCCACAGTCACTGCTACTGCTGGTCAATCTGCAATGCACGGCGGCATCATTGGCCGCGCAGCCAACACGCCATCGTTGACGAATGTCTACTTCCTCAGTGGCGGGCAGGCATCTGGCTCTGGCGGCATCGCCCAAACCAACGTGGCAACCCTGACTGCCGCAGAAATGCTGCAGCAAGAAAGCTTTGTGGGCTTTAATTTCAGCATGTTTTGGATGATGCTGCCCGACATGACCCCGCAGCTGCGCCATGGCGCAACCACAACCTTCACGGTGAGCTTCAACGCAAACGGCGGCGAAGATGCCCCGCTTGCACAGGCCAAAACATTCGACCTGCCCCTGCGCGTCAGCACGCAAGTGCCCACCCGCCATGCGCACACCTTCATGGGCTGGGCAACCACGCCAAACGCCACGGTTGCCACCGTGCAACCCGGTGACATCTTCACCCTCAACGCCAACCGCACGTTTTATGCCGTGTGGTCTGCAGTGCCAACCTTTGCTGTCACCGTCGCCAACGCCGAAGGCAGCGGCAGCTTTGTGCCGGGCGACACCGTAACCATCACCGCCACACCGGCCAACGAAAACGAGCGCTTTGTGCGCTGGAATTTCATCAGCCCCGCCAGCGTAACCTTCACACAAGGCAACGCAAACAGCCAAACCGCAAGCTTTACCATGCCCGCACAAGCCGTGACCGTCACCGCTGTGTTTGAGTCAATCATCAGCTTGCTCACCGTGCAAAACGGCAGCGGCAGCGGCAACTTTGCCGCAGGCAACACCGTCAATATTACCGCAAACACGCCGCCAACCGGGCAGCGTTTCTCTCACTGGAACATTGACCCGACCGTGGAGTTTGCGAACTTCACCAGCCGATATGATGCTGCGGCAAGCTTTGTGATGCCGCCACAAGCCACAACTGCAACTGCTGTGTTTGCACAACTTTATGCTGTTGCCGTCATCGGCGGCACAGGTGGCGGCAACTTCGCTGCCGGTGAAATCGCCATCTTGCAGGCCAGCACAGCCCCAAGCGGTCAACGTTTTTCACACTGGAACTTTACCCCAACCGTTGCGTTTTCTGGCGGCACCAATGCAACACAAGCCGCAGTGAACATTGTGGTGCCGGCAGGCGGTGCCACGGCTACTGCTGTGTTTGTCCCTATTGTCAATGCCGTTACTGTCAACAACGGCACAGGTGGTGGAGATTTCGCCGCCAATGCTCTGGTGAACATTCAAGCAAACACGGCTTCTGCCGGGCAGCGCTTTCATGCATGGCAATTCAGCCCTGCCGTTACGCTCACCAATGGCACCATCAACAGCGCATCGGTCACTTTCGTGATGCCCGAAGCCGCAGTGGTTGCCACTGCACTGTATGAAGCTGTGCACACAGTCACCGTCAACGGTGGTAGTGGCGATGGTGTTTTCGCCGCTGGTGAAATTGTGAGTATTTCTGCCAACAGCGCAGCACAAGGGCAACAATTTAGCCAATGGAGCTTTAGTCCCATCGTGCAGTTTGTTGATGGCACCAGTGCAACCAGTGCCTTTGTTCGCTTTGTAATGCCCGCAGGTCCTGTCTCAGCAACGGCTATGTTTGAAGCCTCAGCGGCCACCCTGTTTGCCGTAACAGTAAACGGCGGCCTAGGCAGTGCTAGCTATGCGTCGGGCGCAACGGCAACCATTGCCGCAAACACGCCGCCTGCCGGCCAGCACTTTGTGCGATGGAATGTTAGCCCGACGGTCACTTTCACTGGCGGCACCAACGCAACCAGTGCAGTGGCGCAATTCACCATGCCCGCGCAAGCAGTTACGGCAACGGCTGTGTTTGAAGTCATCCCCGTTACCAGCGTGACCATCGGCGGTGCTGCAACGCACAACCTAAACGTCGACGGAACAGTGCAACTGAGCGCAACTGTCGCACCAGCCACGGCAAACCAAAACGTCTCCTGGGTCTCAAGCAACACCACGGTTGCAACGGTGAACAACGCCGGCTTGGTTACCGCAAGAGCAGCCGGAACCACGACCATCACCGTGACCACAGCGGATGGCGACCATACAGCTTCTGTCACCGTAACGGTAACGCAACCTGTCACCGGCGTGACCATCGCGGGTGCAGCAACGCGCAACCTCACGACTGGTCAAACCGCGCAACTCACCGCAACCGTCGCACCAACTAACGCGACGAATCGCAATGTGACTTGGAGCAGCAGCAACACCGCCATTGCAACGGTGAGCACAGTCGGTCTCGTCACCGCGAGAGCCGCCGGCACCGCAACCATCACAGTAACCACAGCGGACGGCAACCATACGGCTTTTGTCACGGTGAATGTGGCCGCGCCGATTGTGGCCGTCACCGGTGTGACAATCGCGGGCGCAGCCACGCGCAATCTCACGGCTGGTCAAACACTGCAGCTCACCGCAACCGCCGCGCCAACCAACGCAACCAACCGCAATATCACCTGGACTTCAAGCAATAACTCAGTTGCAGTGGTTAGTGCCACTGGCTTGGTGGCTGCTGTGGCCCCCGGCACGGCGGTCATTACCGCAAGCACCCAATGTGGGCGCAGCGCACAAGTGACCGTGACAGTGGTTGAGCCACCTCCCCCAGACTCCGGCACGAATCTCACTTGGCTGTGGATTTTATTGACCGCGCTTGCTTCAATTGCGGCCACCGCAGCGGCCATGTTTATGTTCCTGGGCTAATAAAAAATATTTCAAAAGAGAGCCGAAGCAATCGGCTCTCTTTTTGCATGAAAGGAGGAACAGTGCGCAAAAAGAAGAAACATAGCGTGCAGGATTTCACGGATTACGGGCTGTCGACTGACCACAGAGCTTTTCGCGCTTTAGCGTGGTGCTTGTTCAGGTGTTGCGCAAAGGGTATCCGCCCTGAGTGGCGGATGCCTTCATTCTCACATGAATTCAGAAAAAATCGCATAACCCCCTTGACAAACACCAACAATTCGACTATAATGGAATCGTAGTCCAATTTAGCCGGAAGAAGGTTGCGTGATGTATTACCCCCGCCATATCGAACCCGTCATCGAGCGCATCGCCAAGCGCAAGCCCGTTCTGGTACTCACAGGCGCACGGCAAGTGGGCAAGTCCACCATGCTCAAAGAGGTATATAGCCACTTGAACTATGTTGCGCTCAATCGCCCGCTTGTGCGGCAAAGCGCGGTGGAAAACCCATCGTTGTTCTTTGAGGCGAACCGCCCGCCCGTGATTGTGGACGAAATCCAAAAGGCGGCGGAATTGTTCGATTACATTAAAGATATTGTAGACGAAGACAAAACCAAAGGGCAGTTTTATCTCACGGGCTCGCAAAGCATGAAGCTGATGAAGAATGTCAGTGATAGCTTGGCGGGTCGTGCGGGCGTTGTGCGACTGCTGGGGCTATCTATGCGCGAACTGGACGGCGTGAAGTGCCGTACCCCTTCGTGCCGACTATGGAGCATTTGCGGGCTATGCAGGGCGAAAACAAAGGCTTTGATTATCACAAGACGATTGAGCGCATCCACAAGGGCTTTTTTCCTGAGCTGCACGAAAGTCCAAGCGACTTGCGAGATTGGGGTGATTATTATAGTTCCTACTTCCAAACCTACATCGAAAAAGACATCAAAGATGTGCTGCAAATTCAAGATGAGGTGGCGTTCATTAAGTTCGTGAAAGCAGTTGCGGCCACCACAGGGCAAGAGTTAAACTATCGCAACTTGGCTGAAATTTGCGGCAAAAATGCAATGACGGTGAAGGCATGGTTGTCGGTGTTGGAATCCAGCGGGCTTGTGTATCTGCTTGAACCGTATTGTAATAATTTCAACAAGCGTTTGATTAAATCACCAAAGCTGTACTTCCTCGACACTGGGCTTGCGTGCTGGCTGCTCGGTTGGAACACGCCCGAACAGCTCGCCAACGGTGCCATGTGGGGACATATATTTGAAAGCTTTGTGTTCACCGAAATCCTCAAGAGCTACTACAATGACGGTATCGTCAAGCCGTCGCTGTTTTACTATCGCGACAAAGATAAAAACGAAATTGACTTACTGATTGAAGATGGTGACGCGCTTTATCCAATCGAAATCAAAACGACAAGCGACCCCACAAAGGCCATGGTGAAGTCATTCCGCTGTGTTGCGAATATCCCAAACAAGAAAGTGGGGGCTGGTGCCGTTATTTGCCTTGCGAAAGAGCCTTTACCCCTCACGGACGGCGTGTGGATTTGGCCTGTGGGGTTGGTCTGAAACAGAATAAATCTTGACCGGGGTGCATGCCTCGGTCATTTTGCATGTCGCCACAATTTGCGGATTATATTGTCAAAAACACGCACTTCCACACCCTTTATTTGCGAAACAGAAAATTCATGCGAAAAATTTCGCCCAAAAAACAAAAATAATTGGGGTCAACCCCCGATTTTTTTGGCGTATAGAGTAGAGGCTTCTTTTTCGCAACCTCATAGGACACCCCCAGCCAAGCATAAACATAAGGACGTAAAAAGGAGGAATCAGCCATGCACTCTGTGGAACACGACATCATCGCGGCCATGCTCAAGCGCACATGGGAACACGGCTTGATTCTCGAGCCAACTTACCGCGCTGCGCTGCACAAATTATTTTGCACAATTGACGCGTGCGATATAATCGAAAGAAAAAGGAGCGCATAGGCATGGACATCCGAAAGGCACGCGATGAACTTTATCGGGGCATATCCATTTTTATGATGTGCCTGCGGGTGACGTTTTACGCGCGGGTTTCAACCGACAAAATGGAGCAAGCAGGCAGCTTGGAAAATCAGGTGCAATACTTCACGGAGTTCATTGAAAGGCACACAAACTGGACGCTAGTGCCCGGCTATGTGGACGAGGGCATCTCCGGCATCAGCACGGACAAACGCGACAGTTTCAACCGCATGATTGCTGACGCACGGGCAGGCAAGTTCGACTTTATCATCACCAAAGAAATCTCGCGTTTTTCGCGCAACACGCTTGATTCGATTCAGTACACGCAGGAACTACTGCGCTTGGGCGTGGCGGTGCTGTTTCAAAGCGACAACCTCAACACCCTCGACACCGACAGTGAATTCCGCCTCACCGTCATGGCGGGCGTGGCGCAAGACGAAGTGCGCAAGTTGTCCGAGCGGCTCAAGTTCGGCTTTCGGCAGTCCATCAAAAATGGTCGCGTGCTGGGCAACGACAAGCTCTATGGCTACGACAAGCGCGACTGCGTGTTGACCATCAACGAGACCGAGGCGCGCATTGTGCGCATGATTTTCGAGCTTTATGTGCACGAGCAACTCGGCATGCGCAAGATCTCGTTTCGCTTGCTGGAGCACGGCATCACCAGCAGCAGGGGCAATGCGTTCAATACCACGACCATCAAGAATATTCTGCTCAACCCGAAATATAAGGGCTGGTACTGCGCGAACAAGAGCAAGTCGCTGGACTACAAAACTAAACGTAGCGCCAAGCTTGACAAAAGCGAGTGGATATGTTATCCTGATGAGAGCATCCCCGCCATCGTGAGCGAAGACCTGTGGGAGCGCGCCAACGCCCAGCTCCAGCAGCGCGGCGAAGCCTTCAAACAAAGCGGCGCAGTCAGCAGCGGCAGATATGCCTACAGCGGCAAACTCGTTTGCGCGGAGCACGGCACGTCGTTCCACCGGCAGAAATCCACGCAGCATGAAACATGGCAGTGCAAGGTGTATCGCACGCAGGGTGTGGCTGCATGCAGCCTGCCGCAGCTGCGCACCAGCGAGTTAGATGGCATCCTAGCCGACATCTTCAACGAGCTTTACGCCGACAAGTCGGGTTTCATCGCCAAGACGCTTGCGTTGATTCAATCGGCAGAGCCGCCGCGCGATGACCACGCCAAAGAACTCGCCCAACTGCGCCGCAAAAAAGAAAAGCTGCTGGAACTCAGCTTGGATGACATCATCACCAAGCAGGAATTCCGGCAGCGGAACGAAGAGCTAAACCAGCAAATCGCAGCACTCGAACACATACCCAGCCCGCAGACCGACCTGGGCGAAATCAAGGCCTTTCTTGAGGCGCAGTTTTCGCCCGTTCACTCCAACATAGCAGCAAGTATACTCGACAAAATCGTCGTGCACAACACCGGCGACCGCCAGAGCACAAAACTCGATATCTACCTCAAAACCGGAGGCCAAAACACCGCTTTTGTTTGTCATAACCGTTCAAGAAATACTACGCCAACTCCATCGAGCAAGACGACCTGATTTCCGTGGGCACCATCGGGCTCATCAAGGCCATCAATACCTTCAACGTGGGCAAGGGAGCGCGCCTGGCGACCTACGCGGCGCGTTGCATTGACAACGAAATCCTCATGCATTTTCGCGCACAAAAGAAATGCGCGCAGGACGTTTCCATGAGCGACCCCATCGATGTGGACAATGAGGGCAATCCGCTCACCCTCATGGATGTCATCAGCATGGATGACACCATCGGTGATGAAATCGACCTGAAAATCCGTGTAGAGCAGCTCTACGACGTGCTGGGCAAGATGAAAGATGCCCGCGAAAAGGAGATTCTTGTGCTGCGCTACGGGCTCTATGGCAATGACTACCATACGCAGCGACAGGTTGCCAAAAAGCTTGATATAAGTCGAAGTTACGTTTCGCGCATCGAAAAGAAGGCCTTGGCGGCGTTGCAAAAAGGCATGGTAGGTTAGGCGATAACTGCACAATCTCGCGCCAAGTTTGGTGTGCGGGTAAGCGCATCATCTACGCGAAATTCCTTGTAAATCGCCACAACCTTTGCTCAATCAACAAGTGCAAATCAAGGAGGATAAGCATGTCACGTGTTAACATCGAAAACGGAAGATTAATCATCACTATGCAAGGCGCGAGAAGCGTGTTTGCGCTCAAAAGCGAAATTTCAGTGCCCCTTTCCAACGTGACTGCAGTGACCACTGGTTTTAAGTGGAAAGACGCGCTCAGGCTTCTCGACAAAGTTGTAGGCACCGATGCCATTGGCTTCTACTATGGCGGACAATTTTGGCAAGAGGGTAGGCGCGTGTTCTATGACCTGAAAAAACGTGAAGATGCTCTCGTCATCTCGCTGAAAGATGGCGACTTCGACACCCTTGTCATCGGCGTGGATAACCCCGATGAAAGCCTTGCGATGATTGAGCAGGCGACAAATTAATCGTGCATGAACCACCCATCTTCGGCTGGGTGGTTTTTTGTTGCGCAAACCGCTTGACCATTCTTTTCATCTGTGCTATAATAAGTGGGACAAACCAAACAAAGGAGAAACAACGCATGAACTATACCCACGAAGTTGAACACATGTGCAAAGTCGCCCAGGGGCGGCAGCACGGCCCAGCACCCATTCCTGAAGAGGGCAAATGGGTTCGCGCCTACGAAATCAAAGACATCTCGGGGCTTTCGCACGGCGTTGGCTGGTGCGCGCCGCAACAAGGTTGCTGCAAGCTCACACTGAACATCAAAGACGGCATCGTGCAAGAATCCCTCGTCGAAACCGTTGGCTGCTCGGGCATGACGCACTCTGCCGCCATGGCTGCGGAAATCCTGCCCGGCAAAACCCTGCTGGAAATCCTCAACACCGACCTCGTGTGCGATGCCATCAACGTGGCCGCACGTGAGTTGTTCCTGCAAATGGTGTATGGTCGCACACAAAGCGCGTTCAGCGAAGGCGGCTTGCCCATCGGCGCGGGGCTTGAAGACCTCGGCCGCGGCTTGCGCTCGCAAATCGGCACGATGTATTCCACGCTTGACAAAGGCGTGCGCTACATGGAAATGGCCGAGGGCTATGTCACCCGCATGGCGCTTGACGCTGACGACCAAGTGACGGGCTATGAGTTCATCCGCCTCGGCAGCTTCCTTGACGATGTGCGCGCGGGTAAAGACCCCGTGGAGTCGCTGAAGAAAGCCACCGGCAGCTACGGTCGTTTCGCCGACGCTGCGAAGTACATTGACCCGAGAGAACAATAACCACCTGCGGTGGAGAGCTTCGTTGCTTCGCTATGCTTTTCAACGCACATTGAGGCGCAAATCAAAAGAAAATATTATGGAGGAATACCATGCCAAATCAAATGACATTTGAAGGTAAAGACCGCCGCATTGCGAAAATCGAGGCGGCGCTGAAAGAATATGGTCTCGATAGCCTCGAGGCCGCAAACGAACTGTGCCTGAGCAAAGGCATCGACGTGCGCGAGATCGTGCTGGGCGTGCAACCCATCGCGTTTGAAAACGCCGTGTGGGCATATACCCTCGGCGTGGCCATCGCCATCAAAGAAGGCATCACCGGCGCTTCGCCCGCAGCTGCCGCCATCGGCAAAGGCATCCAAGCCTTCACCGTGCCGGGCTCGGTGGCAGAGCAACGCAAAGTGGGTCTCGGTCACGGCAATCTGGCCGCCATGTTGCTAGAGGAAAACACCAAGTGTTTCGCCTTCCTTGCTGGCCACGAAAGCTTTGCCGCCGCTGAAGGCGCAATCGGCATTGCCAAAACCGCCAACAAAGTGCGCAAAGAACCCCTGCGCGTGATCCTCAACGGCTTGGGCAAAGATGCCGCGATGATCATTAGCCGCATCAATGGCTTCACCTATGTAGAAACCGACTACTGCTTTGAGGAAGACAGCCTGAGCGTGAAAGCCGAAACCGCCTACAGCGATGGCGAGCGTGCCAACGTGAAGTGCTATGGCGCAAACGACGTGCTTGAGGGCGTGGCCATCATGCAACATGCCGGCGTGGATGTTTCCATCACCGGCAATAGCACCAACCCCACGCGCTTCCAGCACCTGGTTGCGGGCACCTACAAAAAATGGGCAAACGAAAACAACGTGGCCTACTTCAGCGTGGCAAGCGGCGGCGGCACCGGTCGCACCCTGCATCCCGACAACATGGGCGCAGGTCCGGCGAGCTATGGTTTCACCGACAGTCTTGGCCGTGTGCACGGCGACGCGCAATTCGCGGGTTCGTCCAGCGTGCCGGCCCACGTGGAAATGATGGGGCTCATCGGCATGGGCAACAACCCCATGGTTGGGGCAACGGTCGCTTGTGCGGTTGCTATTGCGACGGCATAAATTCTTATGGGCTGTAGGGTGGCCGTTGTGCCGCCCCTATACTAACAGGAGGATTCTTATGGATTTAGAATCGATTTCGCGTGGAGTTAACTCTTATCTAGAGATGTTTAACAAGGCCTCGGAGTTCGTCAAAAAGCCAGCTTCGATTGTCCTCATGGCCATGGGTGGTGTGTTCTTCGCATCAACGATTGTGATTGATCAGATAAGTGCGCTGGGCACCGGAAAGTTTGTGATTTTAATTTTATGTGCTACCGTCCTTCTTCTTGCAGGTGCAGTGTTCCGCGCTTATTATTGGCAAACTGCAGAACGCAATAGGATAAAAATAGTAGAACTAGTATTTCAAAAACAAACGGAAGCGCACGAGAAAACGCTTCAGAAAATAGTGGAGGTGCAAGAAGAAACAGCGCAAAAACATGCTGAATTACTCAAGCAAGTCAGTGAAACCAGAAACCCTCCAGGGCAACATGGTCTCTGATGATCGCCTCAACTTGTTACTTACTAGGGATGACGATTACGCCATCCGCGTATCAAATCAACCAACAGGAGGACATGTGATGGAATACCCCGCCGGGAACCATCGTCTGGGTTATTGGCGTTGTTTTGGGGTTGCTTTGGGGCATTGCTGTTGGCGATTTCGCCGTTTTTGCTCATGCGTCTGGCAGATTGCCTGTTCTGCGCATGGATTTAGTGCCACCTGCGGCGGGGCTTCGTCGCTTCGCTGTGCGTTACTATGGCGACATCAAAATTTGATACCATACCCATTTATAACAATAACAAGGAGGACAACCCATGGCAAAGCGACTATTAGCACTGTTCTTGGCAACTTTGATGGCAATTGGCGTGTTCGGCATTGGCTCTTCAGCGGCGCAGGATGAACCCGCGTTTGCGCAGCGGCTCGATGTTGAGGCTTCGACCTTGCCCGAGCTTGCACAGCAGTTCAACATCGAGATGGCAAGCCCGCACTTTGGCGGCGCTTTTACCCCGGCACAGTGGGAAGAGTTCGCCAACTTGCTGTTGCTCGATCATCTGTCTAGGATTGCGTTGACGAGGAGCAACACAGCGTTTCGTCTGGGCAGAAGCGCAACGAGTTTTCTCATCGCCGTGCAAGCCACGACCACGCTTGAGGAGGCGATTTCGCTTGCCGAGAGATATTTCCTGCCGCGGGCGATGCGCTTGGGCAGAAATGCAGCGAACTTGTTTATGACCGAGGTTGCTGTTGAGATGGCTTGGATTGCAGGCAGCATCACCACCAACCAAGCGAATGCAGCGTTCAACGCGTTGTCGCGTAGCGTGACGGACGGAAGCGACATCTTGAACAACTTGCTTTTCGGGGGAGCCCCCAGAGCTCATGAGTTTTCGCGGGCTTCACGCCAGATTGGTCGCGAGGTCACGCGAGCCAACGGTGTGCTCGACGACCATAATGTGCCGTTGCCGGGCTACACGTTTAGCGTGTCGTGGTTGCGGGATCATGCATGGTTGATCATCGGCATTGTTGCAGCAGTGCTTGCGGCCGCAGCCGCCATTGTTGTGCTTTGGCAGCCGGTGATTGTGCCGCTGTTTGCCTAATCGCACGCATTGACTAAACTGAAACAGGAGGACTTGTTATGGAGTACCCAACTGGAACTATCGTTTGGATTATCGGTGTTATCTTGGGCTTGCTTGGGGCACTGTTTTTGACGGTGTTGCCCTTCTTGCTCATGCGCCTAGCAGGTTGCCTGTTATTTTGCTAGCTTGAATGACCAAAACATTAGGAGAACATCATGAACTTAGGCTCACGCATCATGGTCATGGGCAGCTCCGGTGCTGGCAAGAGCACACTTGCCCGCCAGCTGGGCGAGCACCTTGGTCTGCCCGCGGTGCACATGGACACCTTCTGGTGGCAACCCGGTTGGGTGAGCCGTCCGCTTGATGAGGTTTATGCTCTGCATGCCGCCGCGATTGCCGAGCCCGCGTGGGTGTTCGACGGCAACTAAAGCAAAACCCGCGACGAGCGCATGCAACGCGCCGATACCATCATCTTTCTGGACTTCAACCGATACACCTGTCTATATCGCGCCTTCAAGCGGCGTGTGATGTACGCGGGGAAGTCTCGCCCGTGCATGACCGAAGGCTGCAACGAGAAAATCGACTGGAAATTTGTGCAGTGGATTTGGACTTGGCCAAAGCGGGTGCGCAGCGGCTATCTCGCTTGGCTTGCGCAAATTCCGCCGAGCAAGCAGGTGTTTCATCTCAAGGGCAGGCGTGCGGTGCGCAATTTCTTGGCGCAACTTGAACCATAACAAAAGCCTCCCTCAGCTGAGGGAGGCTTTGCTTTCGCAGGTGCTACTGCTTGCACTCAAACGAGTGGCAGCAGGTGCCGTGCTCGCTGGTGACGTTCTTTTGCTCGCAGTTGACACAAATCTGGTTGAGCGTGCAGCACGAGCTCGCGTTGTGGTTGTAGCGGCAGTCCGCCACATTGCAGGTGATGTTGGGGTTGTACTTTTGGTTAGACATGGTGAAGCCTCCTATTGTTGTTTTGCTACTATTATGCCCGCAGGACGGCGGGGTATTCAAAAAACGCTTGACTTCCTGCTCGCGTTGATGTATAATGAAACCAACACAACCGAAAGGAGCACGCGCATGGAAATGATAGGTCTATTTTCCACGTTGCCCATTGGCTTGGGATTGATGGGCTTCGGTCATTTTTCCGTTGGCAACAGCATTGCCGCCATTGGCGCATTCTTCGTGAGCCTATTGGGCGTGATAGTGGGCTTTTACAGTAATTTTTTCACTGGATGGCTGTCGTCCGAAATCGTGGTTATTTTATTGATGGCTGCGGCGCCTCTCGCGTTTATCGTTTACGGCGTTGTGGCATTCGGGCAATGGCTCAACCGTTAGTGCAACCAACACATCCCCTGCTTCGGCGGGGGATTTTTATGTCCGCAGCGCCATAGCGGGTTCATTCACCAACTCCGCCAATTCCTCCGGTGTATACGCCCGCCCCACGCCGTCGAATCCGTAGTGCGCAAAGGGCAGCCGCTCCATCTCCTTCACGCCACACAGCTCAAACAACGCAGCCGCAAACTGCATCGGATCAATGCCCTCGGGTCGCAGCGCCTCATAAGCTGGAGGCAGCACTGCCTCGCGGCCGCGCACCACGCGACACCCGGACAGCGGCGACGCGTCCGGCGTGAAAATCAGCCCACGCTCGCGCCCGGTGAACAAGCTCAAGTCCTCGGCAACCACGATGTCGCTTTGCGCAAAGCTTGCCGGTGAGCTGCTCACCACCAGCACCACGCCATAGCGCGCAAGCAACTGTGCTGCCGCTTGGCGGTATTGCGCTGGCTCGGGCGTGCAAACACGCAAGCTGCCCGCCAGTTGCACGAAGGGCTCAAGCTGTCGGCAAAGCTGCCCGCGCGGGTCAACAAAAGTGATGCTTAGCTCACGCGCCGGGCGATTGCAATTGCGCAGCACCTGTTGCGCCATGCGCAAGCTCAGCAGCAGCGGCAACCGCCGCGCCGCAAATGCCCGCAGACCGGGCTCAAGCTGTGCACGCAAGCCGAACATGGGCGCGTCCGTCACCGGCGGCGCAACGCCCTGCGGAAAGAGCATCTTCGTGCGCATGCGTCCGGCGGCTTGTTCCACCGTCGACCAGTCGATTTCGCCGCGGTGCATGGCTGCGGTCAGCCGGAAAAACGGCGCGCCGCCGGGCACTTCGGTGCGTAGCAGCTGCGGCGGCAGCACCTTGCGCTTGCTCTTTGCGCCGCTGGGATAACAGTCTAAACAGGCAAACATGGGCAAAATCCTCCTTATCCTTTACCCTATGCATTTGCGTCGCCAAACATGCGAATTGCACGCAGATGGTCGCATTGCACAAAAATTCGCCCCCCCCCCGTGACGTTTGGACGTTTTGTGCATAGACAAAGTTGCCATGATTATGCTATAATGAGTATACCACATTTTTTTAGAAACAGGGGGACGGTTATGGCCTTATTCATGTTTGCGGCGTTGCTTGCAATTTTGGTGCTGGGGATTATTTTTTTGGTGCGCGCCATTCAGAAAAAACCAGTCAAGAAGGTGCTGATTGCCTTCATTGCGGTGGTTGCTGTTGTGGCATTGCTCAACATCTTCAGTGGTGCCGCGCGCGATGGTAGCATCACAATCATCAATGTTTTCGCGGGGATGTTTGCCCGCCTAGCGCGATAGATAACTCGCTGGTTGCACAAGCCTGCCCCTCTCAACACGATGAGAGGGGCTTTATTGCGAAAATTTTCAAAAAATGCTTGCAATTTGCTGCAGAATGTGTTATAATACTTGGGTTGACGTGCTTCTATAGCTCAGGTGGCAGAGCGCATCCTTGGTAAGGATGAGGTCAGCGGTTCGAATCCGCTTAGAAGCTCCACCCCTGCGGGGCGCAAGTCGCTTCGCTGCGTCCTATGCCAGCCTGTGCTAGCATAGGATGTTTTGTTTGCCTAGCGAAAAATCGTCGTTTTGCGCATTCACGTTCGTGGGTGCGTGTTTTTTTCGCCCAGCGCAAATTTCGCTTGACTTTTTCGCAAAAACTTGGTATACTATAAGCAGGGAACAACGGCGTTCACCACTTGGTTGTGGTGGGCGCTTTTTTGATGAAACAAACGACAGGAGAAACGATATGTGTGGTCTATGCGGTTTCACGGGCAATCAATTCAATGACGAGCAAAACACCGTCATCAACCAGATGACCGATGCCATCAAGCACCGGGGGCCAGACTCGCTGGGCATCCACGCGGACGACGAGGTCACGCTGGGCTTTCGGCGGTTGGCGTTCATGGATTTGGAGGGCGGCGGGCAGCCGCTGTATAACGAAGACAAAACCCTAGCACTGGTGTGCAAGGGCGAAATCTATAACCATGACCAGTTGCGGCAAGACCTGCAGGCGAAGGGGCATGTGTTCAGCACGCAAAGCGATGTTGAAGTGCTGCTGCATCTGTATGAGGAGCACGGCGTGCAGTTGCTGGACCACCTGCGCGGCATGTTCGCGTTTGTGCTGTATGACTTCGCCAACCAGCAGCTGTTTGCCGCACGCGACCACTTCGGCATCAAGCCACTGTACTACACGGTGCTGGACGGGCAGTTTGTGTTCGGGTCAGAAATCAAGGCGATTTTGCAGTATCCCGGCATGCCCAAGCAGCTCAACGAGCTTGCGTTGGAACAATACCTCACCTTTCAGTTTTCGGTGCTGCCAGAGACCTTCTTCAAGGGCATCTTCAAGCTGTTGCCGGCGCATTATCTGCTGTTTAAAAACGGCGAAGTGACCACGCATGAATACTGGGATGCGATGTTCACGCCCGACGAAAACGCCACACTTGAAGAGCTCGCAGATGAACTTGAGCGCGCAGCAACCATTTCTGTCAACCGCCATGAGCTCAACGACAAGTGCATCGGCTCGTTTTTGTCAAGCGGGGTGGACAGCAGCTATATCGTCGCCACGTCCAACGTGCAAAAGACCTTCACCGTGGGCTTCGACACCGGCAGCCACTACAACGAAACCACCTATGCCAAAGCGCTTTCGGACGAGCTGGGCATTGAGCACCACAGCAAGCTGATCTCGGCAGACGAATACTTCGCCGCGCTGCCGGGGATTCAATACCACACCGACGAACCCTTGGCCGACCCCGCCGTGATGGCGCTGCACTTTGTGAGTGTTGTGGCGCGCGAGCATGTGCGCTGCGTGTTTTCGGGCGAAGGACCCGACGAGTTTTTCGGCGGCTACCACATCTATCGAGAGCCGATTTCGCTGCGGCATCTCACCCACTTGCCCAAGCCATTGCGCAAGTGCTTGGCGTGGCTGGCGCGCAATCTGTTGCCGGTTGGCATGAAGGGGCGCGACTTCTTCATTCGCGGCGGCATGACGGTGGAAGAACGCTTTGTGGGCAACGCGAAAATCTTCGATGACCACGAGCGGCGCAAGCTGCTGCTGCGCCCCACCGGCGCATCCTACACCGACGTGACCGCGCCTTACTTCGCCCGTGTGCAGCACCTGGATGACATCACCAAAATGCAATACGTGGACATTAAGCTGTGGCTGGACGGCGACATCTTGCAGGGCGCGGACAAAGTGCCGATGTCGCATTCGCTTGAGGTGCGCACACCGCTGCTGGACAAGGAAATCTTTGCGGTGGCGGCAAAAGTGCCCGCGAAATATCGCGTGAGCAAAACCGAAACGAAAATCGTGTTTCGGCGAGCCGCGCAGCGCAAGCTGCCCGAAAGCGTGGCGCAAAAGCGCAAGCTGGGCTTCCCCGTGCCGATTCGCGTTTGGCTGCGGGAAGACAAATACGCCGCGATGGTGCAGGCGGAGTTTGAAGGCGACACGGCGAGGCAATACTTCGACACCGCAGCACTGGTGAAGCTCATTGCGCAGCACCGCGCCGGCAAGTTCGATCACAGCCGCAAGATTTGGACGGTGTATACGTTTCTGCTGTGGCATCGCGCATATTTTTAGGCAAGCGAAATCCCCAAGCGTTGCGGCTTGGGGATTTGTTGTTTGTTTTGCTAAACCACACTGTTGAGGATTTGCGCATACGTGGGGAACGCCCAGTATTTGTTGGCAACAAGGGTTTCCAACTCGTCAACGACCAACCGAAGCTCGGTCATCGCGGCAAAGAGTTTGTCGCGGCTGAATCGCGCTTGCTCAAGGGCTCCGCGCTCTTGACCCGCTTGCAGCAGGGTATCCTCCAACGCGTTGAGCTTTTTCAGCATCAGCGAAGATGAGTTTGCAATCTTTTTGAGGAAATACTCCTCCAAGCCTTTGTCCACGCCGCCGCAGTCCATTTTGCGCCGCACCAAACATGCCAGCTCATTTTGATAGCTGATGCAAGCGGGAACGATCTCGCCTTTCACCATGTCTACCATCGTCAGTGCTTCGATGTGCAAGGTTTTGGCGTAGTTCTCCAGCAAGATTTCGTAGCGTGCGTGCAGCTCGGACTCGGTGAGCACATGGTGCTTGGTGAAGAGTTCCACGCTTGCGGGCGATACGAGTGTCGGCAATGCCTCCACCGTGGTGCGCAGGTTGGAAAGCCCGCGCGCGTGCGCTTCGGTGACCCATTCGTCGGCATAGTTGTTGCCGTTGAAGATGATGCGCTTGTGCGCTTTGATGGTTTTTTTCACAAGCTTCGCAAGCGCTTTAGTGAAGTCTTCGCTGCCCTCTAGGCTGTCGGCAAACTGCCGCAGCACTTCGGCCACCATGGTGTTGAGCACGAAGTTCGGGCCTGCCACCGAAAACGTTGAGCCAAGCATGCGGAACTCAAACTTGTTGCCGGTGAAAGCGAATGGCGACGTGCGGTTGCGGTCGGTGGTGTCCTGCGGGAAGTGTGGCAGCACGGTTACGCCGATTTCCATCGACTGCTGTTGCTGCGGGCAATAGGCCTTGCCGGACTCAAGGGCATCGAGAATGGCGGTGAGTTCGTCACCCAGGAACATCGAAATGATGGCGGGCGGGGCTTCGTTAGCACCCAAGCGATGGTCGTTGCCCGCGCTTGCGGCCGACACCCGCAGCAGGTCTTGATAATCGTCCACGGCTTTGATCACCGCAACGAGGAACAGCAAAAACTGCGCGTTTTCGTGCGGGGTTTTGCCGGGGTTGAGCAAGTTGATGCCGGTGTCTGTGCTAACGGACCAGTTGTTGTGTTTGCCGCTGCCATTGACGCCTGCAAAGGGCTTTTCGTGCAACAGGCAGGCCAAACCATGGCGGTCGGCAACAACTTTCATCAGTTCCATCGTCAGCTGGTTATGGTCGGTAGCGATGCTCGTGGTGGTATAGATTGGCGCAAGCTCGTGCTGCGCGGGAGCAACTTCGTTGTGCTTGGTTTTGGCGCAAACGCCCAGCTTCCACAGCTCTTCGTCCAGGTCTTTCATGAAAGCACTCACCCGGGGCTTGAGTGTGCCAAAATAGTGGTCGTCAAGGTCTTGCCCTTTGGGCGGACGAGCGCCGAAGAGCGTTCTGCCGGTGTTGATGAGGTCGGGACGCTTGAGGAATGTTTCTTTGTCGATGAGGAAATATTCCTGCTCGGGCCCAACTTCAGACACCACGCGCGTTGCGGTGGTGTTGCCGAACAGCCGCAGAACGCGCAGGGCTTGTGTCTCCAGGGCTTGCATGGAGCGCAGCAGGGGCGTTTTTTTGTCAAGGGCTTCGCCGTTGTAGCCACAAAAGGCGGTGGGAATGCACAGCGTGCCGTCTTTGATGAAGGCGTAGGAGGTGGTGTCCCACACGGTGTAGCCGCGGGCTTCAAAGGTGCAGCGCAGCCCGCCGGAGGGGAAGCTTGATGCATCGGGTTCGCCGCACACGAGCGCTTTGCCCGAAAATTCCATGATGATTTTGCCATCGCCATTGGGGGAGATGAAGCTGTCATGTTTTTCGGCGGTAGTGCCTGTCATGGGCTGAAACCAGTGCGTGAAGTGCGAGGCACCTCTGGCAACCGCCCAGTCTTTCATGGCGCTTGCCACCACGTTCGCCACTTCGCGGTCCAGGTGCGTGCCGCCGGAGATGGTGCGCCGCAGCGCCTTGTAGGTGTCTTTGGGCAGGTGTTCGCGCATGGCTTCGTCATTGAATACCATTGAGCCGAATAATTCGGGAATCTGTTTCATGTCAATCACCTTTCGGAATGTATTACTTTATCAAGTCGCTTAGTTCGCGACATAAAGTTGATGGTAGGGGTTCGTTGCGTTGGGGCAAAGCACATAAAATTGGCTTTGCAGCAGCTCGTTTGCGTCAAACGAAAAATGCTGTGCAAACTGCGTAACATACGCCGCGATTTCTTGCAGGTCTTCGGGCGTGGCTGCATGTTGGCTCACCTGTGCGGGCAGATGCTCAAGTGGCTGCTGTGCACGAATGAAAATCTTGCCGCCGTGCATGCCTGTGCCGGTGAAGTTGCCCGCTGGGCTGTCGGCGCAGTCCATGCTCAACACAACGATTAAACCGCCGGCCATGTATTCGCCCAAAAAGCTGCCCGCGCCACCGCCGATGACCAACACCGGCTTTTGGCTTTCGTATTCCTTCATGTGGATGCCTGCGCGATAACCCGCGCTTCCGCGCACGTAGATCTCGCCGCCACGCATGGCATAGCCGAGGGCATCGCCTGCGCTGCCGTGCACGATGATGGTGCCGTGGTTCATGGTGTCGCCCACGGCATCTTGCACATTGCCCTGCACGGTGATTTCGCCGCCGTCCAGATACGCGCCCATGGCGTTGCCGGGTGTGCCGCTCAGGTGCAGTGTTTCGCCGGTTTTGAGACCCGCGCCCAAAAAGCGCTCGCCGCAACAAGTGGTCATGTTGGTTCACCTCCCAGCGTTTTCTGTCGGTGTTCCCGGGTGAAGGCCATCAGCCCCGGTGTTTCGCAAATTAGCGCAAAGTCAATGCTGTCCAGCGGCGTTTGCTCGCGGATGAGGCTGGTGTAGATGCCCGCTTTGTCCACATCGCCGATGAGCATGAAGCCGTTGAGGCGGTTGCCGCTGTGGAACAATTTCTTGCCCGGTGCGGTGTAGACTTCGCCGGTGTAGTTGCCCGCGGTGACGATGTGCAGGCCGAAAAAGCCCACGGCGTTCATGGGAATCGCCTTGCCAAAGCTTGCGTTGCCGCCTGCCATGTTGATGCCCGCGCACTCGCCTTGCAAGAAGGCATTGGGCAACAACGCCATAACTTTGCTTTGCCCGCTGGCGATGTCGATGGTCTGCGTGCAGTCGCCCGCGGCGTAGATGTTCGCCGCCGTGGTTTCGCTTTTGTCGTTGACAACGATGCCCTGCTCAATTTGCGCGATGCCTTGCAGCAACGCGGTGTTCGGTCGCTGCCCCACAGCAAGCACCACGATGTCATATTCATTTGAAGGTTGCGCCGGTTGCCCCAGCGCAAACGCCACGCCGTGGCTTTCCAGATGCGCTTGCACTTGCGCGGCGCTTTCCGCATCCAAAATGGCGGGCAGAATTTGCGGCGCGAGGTCGGCTACCGTGACCTGCTCGACACGTTTGAGAATGCCCTCCGCGCATTTAAGCCCCACCAGCCCCGCGCCAATAATCAGCACACGTTTGCTTGGGTCAAGGGCGGCTTCAAGGGCAAGTGCGTCGTCTAGGGTGGTGAAGGTGAAGCGGTTCGGCACGCTATCGAGGCCTTCAATCGGCGGCACAACTGGCGACGCGCCTGTGCCCACCAGCAGCTTGTCGTAGGCAAGGGTGCTGCCGTCGGCTAACGTGACTTGCCCGGCGCTCACCTGTGTGACCTCGCCGTGCAGCAGCGCGCAATTGTGCGCGGCATAAAAATCGTCCGGGCGGTATTTCATGCTGTCACGCGTGGTTTTGCCCTGCAGCAGATAGGAAATGAGCGGGCGCGAGTAGGTGTGGTGCGGCTCGTGGGTGACGATGGTGATGTCGCCGTGCGGGTCAACCTGGCGAATGCCCTGCACCGCGCCGATGCCCGCCGCTGAATTGCCGATGATGACATACTTCATCGCGCAGCCCCCCTTTCCTCGAATACGATCGCACCGTTGGGGCAGCCGCGCACGCAAGCCGGTGTGCCCGCGCTGCTTTGCACGCACAGTTCGCACTTTTGCATCACGCCGTGCGCCGTGGAAGCCACTGCGCCAAAGGGACAAACCAGCACGCAGGTGCAACAGCCCACACAGCGGTCTTGGTCGATGGCGACCATGCCGTCGGTCACGGTCAATGCGCCGGTGATGCAGCTTTTCACGCACAGCGCGTCTTTGCAGTGGCGACACGACACCGCAAAGCTGATGCCGTCTTTCTCTTCAATGCGCATGCGCGGGTGGATTTTCATGCCTGCGAGTGCCCGTGCCATGTCGCGCTCGCCGGTGCCGGCGAAGGCACAATAGTATTCACACAAGCGACAGCCCAAGCACCATTGCTCGTTCACATAAATTTTCTTCATCAGCTACTCCCCCGCATGCCGGATGCCCAGGATTTCCAGCTCTTTCTCGTTTAAGCCAATTCCGCGCAACATTGACCGGTTGCCCTTGAGGCTTTCGATGGAATTGATGCCCATGCCGCCCATCATCTCTTTGATTTCGTGCCGCCAAGCGTTCATCAGGTTCACCAGACGGCGGTGCCCGATGTCGGGGTTCAGGCGGCGGGTGAGCTGTGGCTCTTGCGTGGCGATGCCCCAGTTGCACTTGCCCGCATGGCAGCTTCTGCACAGGTGGCAGCCCAGCGCCATCAGCGCCGAAGTGCCGATGTACACACAGTCCGCGCCCAGCGCCACGGCCTTGACGACATCTGCGCTGGAACGAATGCTGCCGCCGACGATGATGGATACGTTGTCGCGTATTCCTTCGTCGCGCAGGCGTTGGTCAACGCTGGCGAGGGCAAGTTCAATGGGAATGCCCACGTTGTCGCGGATGCGCGTGGGTGTTGCGCCCGAGCCGCCGCGAAAGCCATCAATGGCGATGATATCTGCGCCGCTGCGGGCAATGCCGCTGGCGATGGCGGTGACGTTGTGCACGGCGGCGATTTTCACAATCACCGGCTTTTTGTGCCCGGTGACCGTCTTGAGCGAATACACCAGCTGGCGCAGGTCTTCAATGGAGTAGATGTCGTGGTGTGGTGCGGGCGAAATTGCGTCGCTGCCCTCGGGAATCATGCGCGTGCGGGAGATGTCGCCCACGATTTTCGTGCCCGGCAGGTGTCCGCCGATGCCCGGTTTTGCGCCTTGCCCCATCTTGATTTCGATGGCGGCGCCGCTGTTGAGATACGCCGAGTGCACCCCAAAGCGCCCCGATGCCACCTGCACGATGGTGTTCGCGCCGTATTCGTAGAAGTCTTCGTGCAAACCACCTTCGCCGGTGTTGTAGAGAATGCCCAGCTCCTGCGCGGCGCGGGCGAGGCTTTCGTGCGCGTTGTAGCTAATCGAGCCATAGCTCATCGCCGAGAACATCACCGGCATAGACAGTGAAATCTGCGGCGGCAGGTTGTTGATCATGCGACCGTTTTCGTCGCGCTGGATGTCTCGCGGGCGCGCACCGAGCGACACCTTGGATTCCATGGGTTCGCGCAGTGGGTCGATGGATGGATTGGTCACCTGCGAAGCATTCAGCAGGATTTTCTCGAAGTATACGGGATACCGTTGCGGGCAGCCCATGCTCGACAACAGCACGCCGCCGGTGTCCGCTTGGCGATACAGCTCGTTGATGGTGCGGTTGGTCCAGTTGCTGTTGGGGCGATAGGTGTTGCCGCTTGGGATGATCTTCAGCGCGCGCGTGGGGCACAAGCTCACACAACGATGACAGTTCACGCACTTTGCGTCGTCGCACACCATTTTGTCGTGCTCGGACAGATATTCATGCACCTCGTTGGCGCATTGACGTTCACACACACGGCAGTTGATGCATCGGTCGCGGTTGCGCACCACTTCATGTTCAGGATATATCCAGTTAATTCCCATGTTCAACCTCCACAATCACGGGCTCGCCGCCCTTGGGCGCCCACACGCTTTCCAGTTGCGGCGCAATCACGCGGATGGCCGCTTCTTCGCTGGCGATATAGGTCATGTTGCCTTGTTCGCCCACCACCATGCTGCGTAGCTTGAGCCGGTCGTTGAGCGCCATCAGCCCGCCCTCGTGACCCACGAGGATAGAGAACGGACCGGTAATCAGCTGCGGTGCGAACATCACACGCAGATATTCAAGGGTTTCGCGCTCGGCTTGCGGCATGCGTTGAATCGTTTGCCAAAAAGGTGCTGCAATCACCGAGGAAATTTCCGGCAGCGTCAAGCCCTTCTTGCGGTGCAGATAATCGACGATGTAGGTGATGACCTCCGTGTCGGTCTGCAGGGTGCACTTGTAGCCATACATCTCGATGGCGCGGCGGTTGGCGTCGTAGGACGAAATTTCGCCGTTGTGCACCACGGCGTAATCCAGCAGCGCAAAGGGGTGCGCGCCGCCCCACCAGCCCGGCGTGTTGGTTGGATAACGCCCATGGGCGGTGAAGCACCAGCCCTCATATTCCTCCAGCCGATAGAACCGCCCCACGTCTTCAGGAAAACCCACCGCCTTGAACACGCCCATGTTTTTGCCGGACGAAAACACGTATGCGCCATCATACTGCGTGTTCACGCGGAACACACAGCGCGCCACAAACTCGCGTTCGTCCAGCTGGCTGTCGGTCAGTTTGCTGGGCAGCGGGGTGACGAAGTAGCGCCAAATATACGGCTCGTCGGTGATTTCTTTCATCTTGCGCGTGGGGATTTTCGACAGGTTGATGATGTCGAAATGGCGCTCGAAGAACGCCTCGCAGTCGCGACGCACTGCGGTGCTGTCGAAAAAAACATGCAAAGCATAGTAGTCTTTGTATTGCGGATAAATGCCGTAGGCAGCAAAACCGCCGCCCAAGCCATTGGAGCGGTCGTGCATCACGGCGATGGACTTGATGATGTCCTCGCCGCAAAAACGGCGGCCGCTTTTATCAATCATGCCGGATATCGCGCAGCCGGATGGAATGCGCACTTGCCCTTCACGTAGCATGGAAAAAACCTCCTGAAATGCAAAAAAGACACCCATCAACCACCCATAGCGGATGCTGATAAGCGCCTTTGCTTAGCCTACAGTATAGCAGAATTTCGCGCGGTTGTCAACCGTTTTTTGAAAAAATTTTAATTTTCATACAATTTGATAATCCCCTCGGCGATTTCCCGCTTGGCGGTGCGGGAGTCCATCGCCTGCTTTTCGATGTAGCGATGCGCCTGCTCTTCGCTCATGCTCAGCTGCGACACCAACATGCATTTTGCGCGGTTGATGATGCGGATGTCGTCAATCTTTTGCTGCAGCTGCACGTTTTCTGTTTGCATGCGGCGAATGCGGTTGTGCGCGGACTTGGCGAACATCAGCGCAGACCAAAGCGTGGGTTTGCTGATGGGCTTGGCGATGGTGAGCACGCCAGCACACTCGCACAGCGCAGACACCGCATCGTGGTATTCGCTTTTGACCACGAGAATCACTTGCGTTGTGCCCCGAGAAGCGATGTCGCACGATAATTTTTCGCCGGATTCGTCGCGCAGCAAAGAGTTGATGATGACCAGGTCGAAGTCTCGCTCGCACAGCCGCCGCCGCGCTTCGCCACCCGAGCGTAGCGCAGCAATCTGCTGCACACCGGCTTCATGCAACAGCTTTGTGAAATATTCGGCGCCTTTTTCCGAGCGGCTAACGATCAGTGCACTTTCCACTAAATTACCCCAAAGTAGCGTTGTGTGTAAAATTCTGCTTTGTCTTTCGCCGCAGCAAAGTGGGCGATTTCCGGTTGCTTGTGCGCAAGATAAACCGCAAGGAGCTCTTCGCCCAGCACGCGCTTGACGAAATCGCTTTGTTGCGCAAGCTTCAAGGCTTTTTCCAGGCTTTCGGGCAGCTGCGCCAGTGCGCTCGTTACGCTTGCGTCCGCCGCATACAAGTCGGCATCCACGGCTGGCGGCAGCGAAAGCGCTTGCTCAATGCCCTCGAGCCCTGCGGCAATGATCAGCGCAAAGGCAAGGTAGGGGTTGAGTGCCGGGTCGGGCGAGCGCAGTTCCATGCGCGCTTTTTCGCCGTTGGCGGCGGGAATGCGCACGAGCTGCGAGCGGTTTTCGTGTGACCACGAAACATATTTGGGCGCTTCAAACTTGCCGAAGCGTTCGTAGGAATTGGTGATGGGGTTGAGAAACAGCGTGATTTCCGGCGTTTTGGCGAGCACTCCTGCGATGAAGCTTTCGGCGGCCTCACTGTGTCCTTGACCCACGCCGCTGAAGATGTTCGTTCCGTTGTGCGAAAGCGACAGATTCACATGCAGCCCGCTGCCCACCGCGCCCAATATCGGCTTTGGCATGAACGAAGCAAACAGTCCGTTGCGCGCAGCAATGGCCTTAACCACGCTTTTGAAGGTCAGCAGATTGTCGGCACTGGTCAGCGCATCGCTGAAGCGAAAGTCAATTTCGTTTTGCCCGGGCCCTTGTTCGTGGTGCGACGTCTCGGGTGTCACGCCCATTTCCTCAAGGGTCAGGCAAATTTCGCGGCGAATATCCTCCCCGCGATCCAGTGGCGCAATATCCAAATAGCCACCGTGGTCAAGCGGCGTGGTGGTTGGTTCGCCGTCGTCGTCGGTGTTGAACAGATAGAACTCGCACTCCGCGCCCACATTGCAGGTGTAGCCCATGGCTTCGGCTTTCGCAACCACTTGTTTGAGCAGCGTGCGCCCATCGTGCAAAAAGGCAGCGCCATCGGGCGTTTTGATGTCGCAGAAAAACCGCGCCACGCGTCCCGGCCCTGGCCGCCAAGGCAGCAGGGTTAGGGTGGCTGGGTCGGGAAACAACAGCAAGTCTGAGCGTGTTACATCACGAAAGCCCAGCACAGCATGGGCATCAAACGAAATGCCATGCTCAAACGCGGCAGGCAGTTCACTGCCCATGATAGAAATGTTTTTTTGCACCCCAAACAAATCGCAAAAACCAAGCCGAACGAACTTCACATCGTTTTCTTGAACAAACTCCAGCACCTCGGCAGCCATTGTGCTCATCGAAAAGCCCCCTTAATTTATCATACAAACTATATTATAAAGTAAATTTGCCCGGTTGTCAATGAAAATTTGCTTGACAAACGCCACGAACTGTAGTATAATGGTAGTGATGCAAGCAGCAATGGCGCTGTGGGCTTTATTTTGCCCACGGCGCTGTTTTTTATTTTGAGGAGGGCTTGAGATGACCAAGTATATCTTCGTAACCGGCGGGGTGGTGAGCGGCCTTGGCAAGGGGATCACAGCGGCAAGCCTGGGGCGGCTGCTCAAGCAGCGCGGGATGAACGTTACCGCGCAAAAACTTGACCCCTACATGAACGTTGACCCCGGCACGATGAGCCCGCTGCAACACGGCGAGGTCTTTGTCACCGACGACGGCGCGGAGACCGACCTGGATTTGGGGCACTACGAGCGCTTCATTGACGAAAACTTGACGAAAACCAGCAACCTCACCAGCGGGCAAGTTTATCGCAATGTGCTTGACCGCGAGCGCGCCGGTGAATACCACGGCGGCACGGTGCAGGTGATTCCCCATGTGACGCAGGAAATCAAGGATTTCATCTATGCCGGTGCGCGCCACAGTGGCGCGGATGTGCTCATCACCGAAATCGGCGGCACGGTTGGCGACATCGAATGCCAGCCATTTTTGGAGGCGGCACGGCAAATTTCGTTGGAGCAAGGCAGCACAAACTGCCTGTTTATTCATGTCACACTGGTGCCCTACCTCAAGTGCAGCGGCGAGCATAAGAGCAAACCCACGCAGCATAGTGTGAAAGAACTGCGCAGCCTGGGCATTGCGCCCAACGTGATTGTCGCCCGCGCCGAGCAGCCGCTCGGGCCTGGCATCGCCGACAAAATCGCGTTGTTTTGCAACGTGAAGGCCGACTGCGTGATTGAAAACCTTGACTTGACTTCGTTGTATACCGCGCCGCTGATGTTCCACCAAAATGGTCTCGACCGCGTGGTGTGCCGCGAGCTAAACCTGCAAACGCCCGCGCCGGATCTCACCGATTGGCGCGCCATGACAGAGAAAATCGCTGCGCGCAAGCGGGAAGTCAGCATTGCCATTGTGGGCAAGTATGTGCAGCTGCACGACGCCTATCTTTCCATCATCGAAAGTCTGAACCACGCGGGCTTTGCACATGGCGCACGGGTGAACATCGCGTGGGTGGACAGCGAAAGCGCAACCCTCGCGCAAGACTTGCAGGGCGTTGACGGCATGATTATTCCCGGTGGATTCGGCGACCGCGGCATTGAGGGCAAGATTGCCGCCTGCCGCATCGCGCGTGAACAAGACATCCCGCTGCTGGGCATTTGCTTGGGCATGCAGGTGGCGGTGATTGAGTTCGCGCGGCACGTGTGCGGGCTGGATGACGCGAACTCCGCCGAGTTTGATGAAACCTCGCCGCACCGCGTGATTGACTACATGCCCGGGCAAGTGGGCAAGGTGGGCAGCGGCGGCACAATGCGTCTGGGTGCGTATCCCTGCAGCATCGCGCCGGGCACGCGCCTGCACGCGCTGTATCAAGCCGACGACATCAGCGAGCGGCATCGCCACCGCTTTGAGTTCAACAATGACTATCGCCAGCAGCTCACACAGGCGGGGCTGACGATTTGCGGCACCTCGCCGGACGACAGCCTCGTTGAGGCCATCGAGCTGCCGGGCAAGCGTTTTTTCGTGGGCGTGCAGTTTCATCCCGAGTTCAAAAGCCGCCCCAACAAGCCGCACCCGCTATTCTTGGGGCTAGTGAAAGAGGCCATGCATGATTAAGATTATCGACTACAAAGCCGGCAACGCCCCCAGCGTGATGCATGCAGTCACGCACTTGGGCTTGGCTGCGCAGTTCGTCCGCTGCGCGCAAGATCTCGCGGGTGCGTCGCACATCATTTTGCCGGGTGTGGGCAGCGCACGCGCCACGATGGATTCCCTGCGAGAGATGAACATCATCGCTGCGCTGGAGCAAGCGGTGCTGCGCGACAACACGCCGTTTTTGGGCATCTGCGTGGGCATGCAAATTCTGTTTGACCACAGCGAAGAAGAAGACACACCCTGCTTGGGCTGGCTGCCGGGGCGCGTGGTGAAGTTCAACGCCGCGCAGGTGCGCGTGCCGCAAATGGGCTGGAACAACGTGCGCTTCACCGACCGCAGTAGCGATTATTTCTACTTCGTCAACTCGTTTTATGCCAAGCCGCAATGCCAAACGGACACCTGGGGCACAGCGCAGTATCAAGATGAGTTCACCGCGGCGGTGCGGCGCGACAATGTTTTCGGCGCGCAGTTCCACGCCGAAAAAAGCGGCGAAGCCGGGCTTGCGCTGCTGGGCGACTTCCTGAAAGGAGAACTGCCATGCTGACCAAACGACTCATCGCCTGCTTTGACATCGTGGGCGGCAATGTGACCAAAGCCGTGCAGTTCCAAGATAACATCCACGTGGGACCGGCCGCGCAGCTCGCGCAAACGCTGTATGACGCGCAAATTGACGAGCTGATTTTCTACGACATCACTGCCAGCAACGAGCGCCGCGGCATCGACATCGCCACGGTGAAAGAGGTGGCTAAGTGCGTGTTTGTGCCCTTCACGGTGGGCGGCGGCATCAAGACCCTCGATGACATGTATGAGGCGCTCAAAGCCGGGGCGGAGAAAATCAGCGTGGATTCCATGGCCGTGCGCAACCCGCAGATTATCGAGCAAGGCGCAAAGGCCTTTGGCTCGCAGTGTGTGGTGCTGTCCACACAGGTCAAGCGCACACCGACCATGCCCAGCGGCTACGAAGTCTACATCGACGGCGCGCGGCTTGCCACAGGGCTGGACGCCATGGAGTGGCTCAAGCAAGGGCAAGAGCTCGGCGCGGGCGAGATATGCTTGAACAGCATTGACTGCGACGGCACACTGGCGGGCTATGATCTTGAGCTGATGAAGCTGGCCGAGCAAGTGGTGCGTGTGCCGCTGATTGCCAGTGGCGGCGCAGGCAAGCCCGAGCACCTGCGGGATGTGTTCACCCAAACGCAGGCACAGGCGGCGATTATCAGCAGCATGTTGTATTCGCCGCGCATGGCGCGCAACTACAGCGTGCACGAGCTGAAAGATTACCTGCTGCAACAGGGCGTGAATGTAAGGAGATACGCATGAACATCAACACAAATTACCTCAACCTCAACGAAAGCTATTTGTTTTCCACCATCGCCAGCAAAGTGCGGGAACACGCGCAAGCCAACCCCGCCGCCGAGGTTATCCGTCTTGGCATCGGCGACGTAACACGTCCGCTCACGCCTGCCGTGGTGGAGGCCATGCAGCAAGCGACCGCCGAAATGGCTGCCGCCGCAAGCTTTCGTGGCTATGGCGATGAACAAGGCTATGGCTTTTTGCGCCAGGCCATTGCGGAGTACTATGCCACAAAAGGCGTAACGCTGCATGAAGACGAAATCTTCGTCAGCGACGGCGCGAAAAGCGACCTCGCCAACATTCTGGATATTTTTGCGCAAGATAACACCGTGCTCATCCCCAACCCGGTGTATCCCGTCTACGTGGACGTGAACACCATGGCTGGTCGCAACATCGTCTATATGCACGGCAGTGCCGACAACGACTTTTTGCCCATGCCCGACGACACCGTGCAGGCGGATGTCATCTATCTCTGCTCGCCCAACAACCCCACCGGCGCGGTGTATAGCAAAGCGCAGCTGCGACAATGGGTGGACTACGCTCTCGCCCGCGACGCGGTGATTCTCTTCGACAGCGCCTACGAAGCCTTTGTGCAGGACGACAGCCTGCCCACGAGCATCTATCAAGTGGATGGTGCCGAGCGCTGCGCCATCGAGTTCTGCTCGCTGTCCAAAACCGCGGGCTTCACCGGCACGCGCTGCGGCTACACCGTGGTGCCCCATGCGCTGGTGCGCGGCGGCGTGGCGCTCAACAAGCTGTGGCTGCGGCGGCAAACCACCAAGTTCAACGGCGTGCCGTATGTTGTGCAGCGCGGGGCGCAGGCGGTGTTCAGCCCGCAAGGCTTGGCGCAGGCGAAAACAGACATCGCCTACTATCTGGAAAACGCGCGCATCATCGCCGATGCACTGGAGCAACTGGGCGTTGCCTTCACCGGCGGACGCAACGCGCCGTATGTTTGGCTGCAGTGCCCCGGCGGCATGAACTCGTGGGCATTCTTTGATGCGCTGCTTGAGCAAGCCAACGTGGTGGGCACGCCCGGCGCGGGCTTTGGCGCAAACGGCGAGGGCTTTTTCCGGCTGACTGCGTTTGGCAGCCGCGAAAACACAATCGAAGCCATGAGGAGGATCGCAGCATGCAAATTGATGAAAACTTGATTGCCTATCTAGAGGAACTGTCGTGTTTGCAACTGTCGGCAGACGAAAAACAGCGCTTGGCGGGCGACTTGCAGGATATTCTGGGCAGCATGGCGCGGCTGGGGCAAGTGAACACCGACGGCGTGCCCGAGCGCAGCCATCCCTTTGATGTGGTGAATGCGTTTCGCGATGACGACGTGCAGCCCTCGCTTGACCGCGCGCTCATTTTGCGCAACGCACCGCAACAAGACGGCGAGATGTTCATCGCGCCGCAAACTGTATGATGAGAGGTGAAACGCAATGACCGCACTTGAACTTTCCGCTGCCATGCAGGCGAAAAAAATTGGCGTGGCCGAAGTCCTGCAGGCGCAGTTCACACGCGTGGAGCAAAGCCAGTGCAATGCTTTTTTGGCACTCGCCAAGGAGCGGGCGTTTGCGCGTGCCCACGAAATACAAGCGAAAATTGATGCGGGCGAAGTGCTTTCGCCGCTCATGGGCGTGCCCATTGCCATCAAGGACAACATTTCCACCAAAGACATTGCCACCACTTGCGCCTCCAAGATGCTGCAGAGCTATGTGCCGGTGTTCAGTGCCACGGCGGTTGAGCACTTGGAACACGCAGGCATGATTGTGCTGGGCAAGCTCAACATGGACGAATTTGCCATGGGCGGCTCAAGCGAAACGGGACATTTCGGCGCAGTGCGCAACCCCTGGAATGTCGATTGTGTTGCCGGGGGGTCGTCGGGCGGCAGTGCGGCGGCGGTGGCAGCGGGAGATGTTCCGCTCACGCTGGGCAGCGACACCGGCGGCAGCATTCGCCAGCCTTGCGCGTTTTGCGGCACCACGGGTATCAAGCCGACCTATGGCGCGGTGTCGCGCTACGGCTTGGTGGCATATGCCTCGTCGCTGGACCAAATCGGTCCCATCGGTCGCGACATCAACGACTGTGCCGCGCTGCTGGAGATTATCTCGGCTGCTTGCGACAACGACAACACCTATGTGATGCAACAGCCATTTTGCTTTGACCGAAGCGATTGCCAAGGCATGCGCATTGGCTTGCCGCGCAACTATTTCGCCAGCGGCATTGCCGATGACGTGAAGCAGTCGGTGCTTGCCGCCGCCCGCGAGTTTGAAGCCGCAGGCGCGCACATCGAAGAGTTTGACATGCCGCTGATGGACGAGATGATTCAGGCGTACTATGTCATCGCCTGCGCGGAGGCATCATCGAACCTGTCGCGCTACGACGGGCTGAAATACGGCTATCGCAGCGACGAAACAGGCGATTTGCAAACGCTCTACAAAGTGTCGCGCAGCGAGGGCTTGGGGCTTGAGGTCAAGCGGCGCATTATGCTGGGCTCGTTTGTGCTGTCGTCAGGCTATTACGATGCCTACTACAAAAAAGCGTTGCAGGTGCGTGCGCTCATCAAGCAAGCCTATGACGAACTGTTCGCGCGCTTTGACATGATACTTTCGCCCGTGGCACCCACCACGGCATACAAACTCGGCGAAAACGTTGACGACCCCATGACGATGTACATGGGCGACATCTACACGGTGTCGGTGAACCTGGCGGGGTTGCCGGCGGTTTCGCTGCCCTGTGGGTTCGATAAACAAGGCTTGCCCGTGGGTTTGCAGCTCATCGGCAACGCCTTTGACGAGGCAAAATTGGTTGCTGCCGCGCGAGCATATCAACGCCGCACGGACTTTCACACTAAGCTTGCGGGAGGTGCACAATGAGCTGGGAAATCGTAATGGGCTTGGAAGTGCATGCGGAACTGCTGACGAAGACGAAAATCTTTTGCGGCTGCCGCGCAAGCTTTGGCGGCGAGCCGAACACGCACGTGTGCCCGGTGTGTTCGGGCATGCCGGGGGCGCTGCCTAAGCTCAACCGCGCCGTGGTGGACTGCGCTCTGCGGCTGGGACTCGCGCTGGGCTGCGACATCACGCGGCACTGCAAGTTTGACCGCAAGAATTACTTCTATCCCGACCTGCCCAAGGCATACCAAGTGTCGCAGCTCTATGCGCCGATTTGCCGCAACGGCAAGCTCGGTGACATCCGCCTGTACCAAATCCACATGGAGGAAGACGCCGGCAAGCTGCTGCACACGGCACACGGCACACGCATGGACTTCAACCGCTGTGGCGTGCCGCTGCTGGAAATTGTGACCCAGCCGGATTTCCGCAGCACCGAGCAAGTGCTTGCCTATCTGGAGCAGCTGCGCGAAACGCTGGTGTATCTCGACATTTGCGACGGCAAGATGCAGGAAGGCTCGCTGCGCTGCGACGTGAATCTGTCGGTGCGCCGCCCGGGCGAGGACTTTGGCACACGCACCGAAACGAAGAACCTCAACTCCTTCAAGGCCATTGGGCGGGCGATTGCCTACGAAGCCCAACGGCAGATTGCGCTGCTGGAAAGCGGGCAAACCGTGACCCAAGAAACCCGCCGCTGGGATGACAACAAAGAGCAGTCCTACAGCATGCGCAGCAAAGAGAACGCGCAGGATTATCGCTATTTCCCCGAGCCAGATTTGCTGCCCATGCACATCGACGAAGCCTGGCTGGCACGCGTGCAAGCAAGCTTGCCGGAGCTCGCCGCCGCCAAGCGCGCGCGCTTGGCGCAAGAGTTTGGTTTGAGCGAATACGGCGCAAAACTGCTCACCGAGCACAAAGAGCTCGCGGGCTTGTTTGAGGACATCGCCCGGCAAAGCGGGCAGCCCAAGGAAGCCGCCAACCTCATCATCGGCGAGATCATGCGGCTGATGAACAGCACAAACACCCTGCCCGAGGATGTCCGGTTGGACGCGGGCAAGGCGGCGTTGTTGATTGCGCTGGTGGTGGACAGCAGCATCAGCCGCGCGGCATTCAAGCAAACCGTTGGGGCGATGTTCACCCACGGCGTTGACCCGCAGGCGTATATCGACGAAAACGGGCTGCGCATGGTCAACGACAACAGCGCGGTGGAACAAGCCGTTGCCAAGGCGCTTGCAGAAAACCCCAACGCGGTTGCGGACTACAACGCGGGACTGGAAAAGGCGTTCGGCTTTTTGATGGGACAGGTGATGCGCCAGCTTGGCCGTGCGGGCAATCCCGAGGTGGTGCGCAAGGTGTTGGTGGCACAGTTAACCATAGCGGAGAAACCCGCTTAGAGTAGCGGCTTGCCGCTGCTCTGTACTTATAAAGTCTTACCTTGTTGTCCTCTAGTCTAACGAAAACAAAAAACAGAGTAGGCAAACGCCCGCTCTGTTTTTCACTCATATATACGCAACAAATCCGAACACATCGTCACCAATTACGAAAATTGGGGAATGGTTCGGATTTGATTGCTTTGGCACGCCGGAAGGGATTCGAACCCCTGACCTTTTGGTTCGTAGCCAAACACTCTATCCGACTGAGCTACCGGCGCACTTCCATCATTATAACACATCTGGGCGGACTTGTCAAGCAAAAATTTTGCGTGTTGCGCAAAAACATCCAAGCGCGCAAACACGCACCTGCGTTGCGCGGGTGCATGTGGTTATGCAGCCTGCCTTAATCCCACACAAAGTTGGTGAAATACAGGCGGGTTTCTTGCGGCGCGCTGGCGCTTGTGCGGATCGGTCCGATGCTCACGCGCTCGGCGTTTGCGTCAACGTTGAAGCCGCTGCTGGCAGCTGTCGCTTGACCTTGGGCGTTGACCGTGATGCTTGCAAAACCATCGTGATAGCGCAACGTCATGTACGCAATGTCGGCCGTAATGGCATTGGTAACGCTGGCGATTTCGCGCAGCACGCCAGCGGGCGACAAAATATAGTTGATGCGACCGTTAGCGCTTGCCACACCGGGCCCAGGGTTCACTTCTTCGATGATGCGCACGGTGATGGTCCAACTGCCGTTTGCGCCGGCCACCGAGGTGATGGAGGTGATGTCCGCCGGGCGCAGCGAAGAGGCTTGTGCGGTATTGGAGAAAAACACAGCGCGATTATCTGCGCCGGGGGCGTGGGTATGATACGCCCAGTTGCCGGGCATCAAGCTGTTTTGGATGGGACGAATGATGGGGTTTGTAATGGCTGCAGCGCCGGACATGCTGATGTTGCCAAGCAGCAGACGGCTGCGGCGGTCAAAGCCGGGGCGTTCGAGCCGCACACGACTAGCCATGATGTTGAAGTATTTCAGTTGTTCAGCTTCACTCAATTGGTCGAGATTCGCTGGCAGCAGAACGGGGGCGACGACTTCTTCTCGCGCGCCGGAACCAAAGACAAAAAATGCACCGCCGAACAGCAAAGTCAGAACCAGCAGCAGGGACAGCGGGACGAACCATCCTCTCATGGTGTTTTCCTTTCTTGTCACGGTGAGATTGGCTTACGCTTATAGTATAGCATACTTGTCCGCATTGCGCAAGCCCCAAAATAGCAGAGTTTTTGCCCAAAACGGAGACAGATTTTGCAGGAAACAGCAAACCCGCCCTCTGTTGTGCAGAAAGCGGGTTGTTGATTCAAGTGATGATGGGCTGCAGCTGCCGACCGTCAAGGGCTGCTTGCATCGCCTCGCCCAGCAGCGTGACATCCGCGACCAGAGAGTTCGGCTTGGCAGTGGGACCGTCTTGCCCGAAGGGGACGAAGTACACATGCTTGGTGTTGAGCAGCGTGCCGATGTTCTTGAGGTTCAGACCGAGAGCGTCATTGCTGGCCAAGCAAATGAGCAGCGGGCGACCGTTGCGCAAATGGCTTTTGGCGGCCATGAGCACGGGAGTATCCGTCACCCCATTGGCGAGCTTGGCGAGGGTGTTGCCCGTGCAGGGCGCGATGACAAAGAGGTCGAGCAGGGCTTTCGGGCCGATCGGCTCAGCGGCGTCGATGGTGCAGATGGGCGGCAGGTCGGTGAGTGCTGCGATGCGGGCGCGGGTATCCTTGGGTGGGCTGAAGCGATTGTGCACCTGCTGCGTGTGATAACTAAGCACAAAGCGCAGCGGCGGGTAGTCATCCCGCAGCGCTTGCAGTGCGCCGAACACTGCGTCAAAGGTGCAAAATGAACCGGTTAGTCCGATGCCGATGTTGGCTGGTGACCCCATGCGTGCCCCTCCCTTTCGTCCAAGATGATGCGTACGGTTTGTGCGATGCATTCGCCGCTTGCGCGCGGCGCGTATTTCCCCGGCAAGCTCGGGCACAGGTGGGCGTTGCGTCCCATGCGCTTGGCGGCTTCAAAATCCACGCCGCCGGGTGCGGTGGCGATGTCGATGATCGTGGCTTCGGGCGAGATGCTTTGCAGCATGGCTTCGTCAATGACCCGAGCGGGCACGGTGTTGAAGATATACCCAAAGCGTGGCAGATGGAAGGGCAGTGCGTTGAAGTCGATGACCTCGCAGCCGTTGGCAATGGCTTCGCAGGCAGCATCCCAGCTACGGGCGGCGATGGTCACATGTGCTTGCAGCCCTTGCAGTTTTTTCACCAGCGGCTTTGCACAGCGGCCATAACCCAGCACCAACGCTGGGCTCAGGTGCAAATTGCTGCCGCTTTTGCTGATTGCTTCGGCGATGGCACCCTCTGCGGTGGCAATGGCATTGAGCACGGCGAAGTCTTGCCGCTTGAGCAGATCATGGCAAACCACGTCCGCTTGGGCGAGGGCGTCGCACAGTGGCTCGGGTAGCATGCCGGCGATGAACATTTGCCCCGGCTGCAGCAGTTCGACGAGTTCTTCGGTTGATATGTAATCGTGAAATGGCACGGGACCTAGCACAATGTCTGCACCGTTGAGTGCTTCGGCGAGGCTGTTGCTTTGGGGTTGCGAATCGTTGAGTTGCGGCACATCCCACCGCTGCACCTGCCAGCCTGCTGCCAGGAAGGTTTGCGCGGCGTAGGCTTGCCGAGCGTCGCCGCCGAACACCGCGATACAATGTTGTTTCATATGGATACCTCCTACAAGGCATTATATGCATGTGGGCATGAAAAAGCCACCCCGCAGTGGGGTGGCTTTTGTGATGAAACGTGAGCGCTAGGGACGAACCACGCGAACCAGTTCAAGGATGCCGGTGATGAGCCCAAAGAGGGGAGCAACGAGTTGCAGCAGCATGCTGGCGAAGTCAACGATGCCCCATGCCCCATTTGCAATGGGGCTGAAAAGGTCGTGCAGGAAGAAGTGGTTGTTGGATGCGTCGTCCACCAGCGCGCGTAGGGTAGCGGTGGCGGTGCTGACCAAGTATGGTCCGCTGTCGGTGTCGGTCATGGTGAGCGCATGGCGAGCGTCGGTGAGCGCTCTGCGCAATTCAGCAACGTAGTCATCATGGTGACGCTGGAAGAGACCTTCGTTTTGCGCGAGAATGGCTTCGGCTTCTTCAATGGCTTCTTGTAGACCGCTGACGTTCATCAACGTGGTGGTGAAGCCTTCGCTTGCGCGAATCAAAACAACATCAGTGTCAATGGTGACGCTATTGCTTGTGCCAAAGTCGGTGTTACGGTCAATGAAGGGGGCTTCACGCACGGCATCGCCGTTTGTGGAGGTGGCTCGCAGGGCAACGACGGTTAGGACGACTTGCAAGTCACCAAAACCGAGCGATGTGTCGTAGCCGGGGCGCACTTCCAGGCGCTCGAGGGTTGCGGTGCTCACACGCCAAACGCGCAACGCGCTGGTGTTATCACGGTTTGCGACAACGGGGTCGGGATGCACGGGAATGGTTTCGCCGTTGAGGGTGACGTCCCAGTCAACCCAAGCGGTGGGACCGTTGAGGGTGTCAACGGTGGCGGAGTTGGCGCGTTGGTTTTGCTGGCGGAAGCCATTGCGCTGGTCGCCCACATCGCGGAAGTGATCCCAGATGAGGGTGGCTTCGTCCCACGCGTTGTTGGTGGAGCGCAACACAACGGTGCTGCTTTCGTTCCAGCCGGTTTGCGCGCTAGCGAGCGTGGTGGTGATGCTTGCGGTGACCACAATGCCCAACACCAGCACCAGCGATAGCACGGCGCAGAGAATTTTCTTTGCATGTTTCATGTGAATGCCTTCTTTCCTTTAACATTGTTGTTCTTTCTGAGAACAGTTAACTCCCCTGTGGATTAACACAGGTTGATTATAGCACAAATTCGCCGCAATTGCAAGAGATATACAAAAAATTAACAAAGCAAATTTTTTCAGCGAGGCAATGCGCGGGAAAAATTGCCGATGCTCGCGCCGCAAAGCAGCAAAGTGCGGGAAAACACCGCTTCATCGCTGAAAAGTGCGGAAAATCAACACATTAACACGCGAAAGCGAAGGGTTTCCGCAGCAAGCAGAAAATATTTTCCTGCCAGTTTACACATTCTTCATAATAACATGGTATAATAAACCTGAAAGGTAGAAGGAGGACTAGGACATATGGATGAAAACAACAATTTCAGCGGCTATGGCTACGACGATGCGCAAAACGCTTCGCTGCCAATGCCCGCGTTGCCGGATCTCACGCCGCAACAACCGCCCAAGCGCCGCAGAGGCGTGGCAGCGATTTCGGTGCTGTGTGTGTTGCTGGTGATTGTGGGCGGCACGGCGGGGTTCTTTGGCATACGCTACGCTGCGAATCGACCGCAAACTCCGCCTGCAGTGACGCTGCCCGGCGGCGGCAGCGACAGCCCGCACATGCAGCTTGCGCAAACGCCCGACGGTGACCGCTCGTCGCCTGCGGTGTATGGCGGGATGACGCCGGTGCAGATTGCCGAAAGCCTCCAGCGCTCCAACGTGGCGGTGCAGATCCACGGCACGCGCGGCAACAACATCATCGGCGAGGGCAGCGGGATTATTATGCATGAGAATACCGCCGGCACGCACACCTATGTGGTGACCGCCGCGCACGTGATTGAAGGCACGAACCGCCGCGTGAGCATTGAGCTATACAACGGCGAAGGCTTTTACGCCGAAATCATCGGCTATGATGTGCGCACGGACGTTGGCTTGCTGCGTATCCCCGCCACGGGCTTGCACGCTGCCACGTTTGGCGATTCCGACGCGCTGCGCGTGGGCGAGCCGGTGTTCGCGGTGGGCAACCCGGGCGGGATTCAGTTCATGGGTTCGTTTACCGATGGCATTGTGAGTGCGATTGACCGACCCATCCGCAACCGCCACACGATGATCACCATCCAACACACCGCGCCCATCAGCCCCGGCAACAGCGGCGGCGCGCTGGTGAACGCACTGGGGCAGGTCATCGGCATTAACTCGCAGAAAATCGTTGACCTGTACTTCGAGGGCATGGGATTCGCCGTGCCGTCGTCCACGGTGCAGGAAGTGGTGAACAACCTCATCGCCATGGGACGCGTGCCCAATCGTCCGAAGTTGGGGATTCAGTTCATCGTGGCCACGCAAACGGCACCCGGCGCATTTGTGGTGCGTGCGAACAACTTGCCGTCCGGCAGCATCATCATCGCGGCCATCGACGACGACAGCGACTTCCGCAACACCCAAGTTGAGCCCGAGGACATCATCACCCACGTGAATGGCAACCCCATCAATCGTCCCGAAGTGTTGTTGGAAGTCATCGAAACCGGCAGCGTTGGGCAAGCGCTTGAGCTCACCATCGCCCGCGTGAACCGCGAGAACTTCAACGTCACCGACACCTTTGACGTGACCGTGCGGCTGGTGGAAGACCAAAGCGTATTCGAGCCCGAACCCGAACCCACCCGCCCATGGTTCTGGGATTGATCCCGCTTCGCGGCAAATCTGCAGGTAATATCAAAACCCCACTCCGTGATTTTTATGGAGTGGGGTTTCGCGATATTGATCGTTTACAGCCCGATGCGTTGCTTGAAGTTGGTTTTGTCCAACAACGCGGTTAGGACGATAAACAGGATGCTGCTGGCAACGATTTGCACGCTGTTGCGCAACATGGAGGCCAGCAAAATCTCTAGCCATGGGCCCTGTGTGATGAACCATACTTCGTAAAAGCCATAGCCAAGCAATGTGATCAGCGCATAGGGGATGAGCGCAAGGATGTTGCGCTTGGTGAGCATCTTTGGCTGCTTTGCGCTAAACGGCACGGTGATGGCTGCCTTGATGACAATCGTTGCAGGTGCCCACATGGGGATGAACAGTATATTATGCAAGCCGCCGCCAATCGCACCAACCAACATGGCGTAGGGCGTGGGCAGCAACACCGCTGCCAGCAGGATGATGGCATCGCCAGCGTGTATAATCCCTGCGCCAGTCGAAACATTGAAGATAATCAGCGTGGTGGTGAGTGCGGCGAGCACCGCCGTGAGGGCAATGTGATAGACGTGTTTACGTTTCATAAGAGTAACTCCTTTAAGTGGTGTTCAAATGGCACGCCGTGCTTGGGCGGCAGGTTGCGCTGCGCGGCCTCGGTGAGCGCGGCATGCAGGAACTTCGCTGCGCGGGTGATGCAATCTTGCAGGGCATCGCCGCGCACCAAACCAGCGCAAACCGTGGCGGCGAATAAGTCGCCCGTGCCGGAGTATGACCCCGCCACCGCCGATGTGGAATAGCTGCTGAGCTTGCCATGTTGCCATGCGGCGTTGAACACAAGGTCGTCCACCTTCCAGCCGGTGACGATGATGGTGGGCTGCGGCAAGGCGGCGCACAGTTGGATGATCATGCGCCGTTGTTCGTCCGGGGGGGCGCGCAAAAAAGTCATGGGGCATTCGCCGGCGAGCAGGCAAAGCTCGGTGACGTTGGGCGTGATGACATCCGCTTGGCGCGCGAAATCGGCGATGGCGCGGGCGAAGTCGTCGTCGAACACGGGGTAAAGCTGCCCGTTGTCGCCCATGACCGGATCGATGAGCAGCAGGGTATCGGGTGTGCGAAAGGTGTTGATCATGGTTTGGGCGGCGGCGAGTTGCGCGTGTGTGCCCATGAAGCCGGTGAGGATGCCGTCTAGCGTGACCCCATGCTCTTGCCACAGGCTTGGGTATTTCCCCAGCAGTGGCTCGCATCCCAGCGCCGCGAAGCGCGAAAATCCGGTTTGGTTGGTGTAGACAGCGGTGGGCACGGGCAGCGCGTGCACGCCCATGGCGGAAATCACAGGCAAAGCCGCCCCGAGCGAGCAACGCCCGAGGCCGGATATATCTTGGATTACGGCGAGTTTTTTCATGCGTTGTACTTTCTGTGCGTGCTTGCTTGAAATTTAGAGGAGAATCTCTCGTATCATTCGTCTTGCGCGGGCGGTGGTGGTGTTCACACCGATGTTGAGGGCTGCGCCGCCGCTCCAAACCCCTTCGGCGTATTGCGGCGGTTGGTGCTGAATTTCCAGGTGGATGCGGTAGCGGACATCGTCGGTTTGGTTACGGTGCAGGGCATAGCCTTCGATGAGCACGGGGGTCATCACGCCCGGGGCGAGCACTATACCATAGTATATCCAGCCGTCGTTGTCGAAAAACCAAGCGTTTTCGGCGGCGGTGAAGTCGGTGAGCGGGCGCAGCGCGATGCCTTGCTGCAGCTGCACGGGCGCGTCGGCTTGACCGAAGCGGTGCACGTCGTGTCGCAGTTCATCCCAGATGATGTATTCGTAGCGCAGCTGCGTGATGATGGGGGCTGCGTTCTCGTTTTGCTGGGTGACGACTTGCAGCGGTTGATAGAGGATGCTGCCGTCGGCTTGCGGGCGTTGATAAAAGCCCATGAAGTCGTGCTGGGTGATGCCGAGCCCGAGGGCATACAAATCCTCGGGGCGCAGGGCAGAAAGATCGGGCAGGTCTGGGTCAAGCGCGTCGTAGTCCATGGTGATGCGCTCCCACACCAGCAGGCGACCACCACTGTCGCTGCCACCGGGCAGGCGAGCGGCAGGCACGCGCGTGCCCACGAGTTGCTCCCATGTGGCGTTGGCTGGCGCAAAGTCGGCGTCGGTCAGCATGCGCTGCGCTTGCTGGCGGGTGAGCGTGTGCGGCGTGTGGACATCGCTGGGCTGGTTGTGTTGGCGCATGATGGTGATGAAACTGCCGTCGATGTTGCGGCGGCGCTGCAGGGCGGTTTCTTCCACACGCAGGCGCAGCAGCACAGGCTGGGTGGAGGTGTTGACCAAGGCGATGGGGCGTGCCGCGGTTTCGCCGGGCAACAGGGTGATTTCGTTGCGGTGGTATGGGTCGAGCAAAATGAGCTCTTGTGCGGTGAGCAGATGCCCTTGTGCATCGCGCAGCTCAAAGGGGTTCAGGTCGTTGGCAACCAGCTCGTGCACATGGATGAGATAGGATGCAACGCCTGCGGTGACGACGGCTGCAGCGCACAGACCCAGCGCAAAAAAATAAAACAAACCGCGCTGCCGGTCGGTCCACTGTGGACGAGGCAGCGTGTTGCGGTTTTTGGGTGTTTTTTGAGGACGCATCGCGCGGGCGTTGCGCCGCCGCACGCGCCAAACGGTTAAGCGCATGCGCGGGTTAAAAAAGCGCTTGTTCTTCATGCACAATCACCTTTTTCTTGCGTACGTGCGGGCGAATCCACTTGCGCAGCAGCACGCAAGCTAAGCATAGCGCCGCGGCAAGCACGGCAATCGCCCAGGCGTGGGTGTGCAAAAACGAAAGCACAAACCCTGCACGTGGCACAACCGCAACACGCACGCCAATCACTTGCGCGGCGGGAATCTCCAAGCTGTCGTGTTCAGCGCCGACTTCGGGGCGGCGGGTGCGAAAGTGCAGGTTAGCACCGCTGCCCACGCGCTCGTGCACCACACGGGTGAGGCGGCTGTTGGGCTGACCGGGCAGCGCGTAGTATGTAATCACATCGCCTGCGGTGATGCGCTCGGGCGAGCGGTTGGTGGTGACCAACACATCGCCGCGCGCAACCATGGGGGACATCGCATCGGTGGGCTCAACAAAAAAGCGCAGACCAAACAGCCCGCCGGGGAAAGTGTTGAGCACCAGCACAACCGCCAGCAGCAAACAAACACCCACGCCCAAGCCAAACAGTGCATTGGCCAGGCGTTTGATGTTGCGGGCTTTGTTTGCGTTGGGCACAACGGCGGTGGCGAGTGTGACGGTGTTTTCGTCCCACACTTCGTCGGCAAGTTCGTCAACTTCTTCAACAAAGGCTTCGCCTTGCGGGGAAAGCGGCAATGGACTCACCTCGCTTGTCTTGTTAGGTTTTGTTCGCGCAGGCGGTAGTCCACAGGCGAGGGACGGCGCTCAACGGGAGGTTCGGTCGCGTCACGCAGCACGTTGTGCACGGCATAGGAAATGCTCTGCAGCTGGCTGACGGCACGGTCGCGTTCGGCGTTGAGCTCATCCACGCGGTGGCGGGTGGTTTGCAGCAACGCTTCGGCGTCTTGCTCGGCTTTTGCGGTGATGTCTGCGGCCAGGCGCAGGGCATCTTGCTCGGCGCAGCGCAGGGTGTCGTCCGCTTGGCGGCGGGCATCCACGAGGGTTTTGGCAATGCAATGCATGTCCTGCTCATAGCCGCCGTTGGCTTCGCTGGCTTGCTGGTTGAGCTGATGGCGCAGGTATTCAATCTCTTGGTGGGCGGCTTGCAGCTGCCGGTTGAGGTCGCTGTTATCGGCGGGCACAGGCACAGGCACAGGCGCGCTTGCTGCTGCGTGAGCGAGTTGCTCATGCAAGTGGCGCGCTTGCTCTTGCTCGGCGGCAAGCTGTTGTTGCAACTGGGCGATGTAGTGCTCGTGTTGTGGCGCGGTGGGGTCATCAATGGGCAGCGGGGCAGCACCGCCGTCGCGGGCGGCGAGCTCGCGTTTGAGGCTGCGGTTGTCTTCGCGGATTTTCTTGAACGCAACCTCCAGCTGCGCAAGATACAAGTCCACGCGCTCCATGCCATAGCCCTGGCGCTGCACACCGAACATGTTGCGGTATTTTTCGTTGGGCGCATAATCTTTCATGCGATGAAGTCCCCTTCTCTGCAAATTGTATATAGTATATTCTATTATACTACATGTTGTGGGCGAATGCAAGGGGTTTCGCGACTTTTTTTGCTGCCGAAATTTTACAGCGCACAGCCTTGACAACGACCCGCCTTTTTGGTATAATGGGGGAAATATATTGTTGAAAAGGGAGCAAAGTCATGTATGGAAAAACACATTACCCCCCCCCGGTAAAAAATGGAAACTAGGGCTCGGACGTGCACTGGCGCTTGCCATGGCAATGGTGCTGGTGTTCTCCACGTTTGCCATTGCGGCGGCCGCAACCACGGCAGACACCACCGACATTGTGCTGATGACGCTGACACGCACCGAGTCAACCGCTGCGGCAACAAACAACCAGTTTGACGCAGACGGCGGCTTGTTTGCTGCGCAGGCACACTTGACGGCATGGAACAACAACGAGCAAATCGCCATTGGCTATGACGGCAGGGTGCGCGCGCCCATCGTCATCAACAATGATGCGGTGAACAACAACACCGTCGGCGGCAACGGTTGGCGCTCGGTGGGTCCGGCGGAGATTGACGAAGGCATCACCGTAGACACCGCAACGGCCTTCCAACTACGCTTTGAGACAACCGCGCACGAAAACATCCGCTTCACGGCGCGTCAACGCTCCACCGGCAGTGGGCCGCAGTTTTTTGCGCTGGCGTATAGCCTCGGCGGCGCGACCGGTCCGTTCACGCCCATCGCAGACACCATCACCGCCAACGTGCAGTCACCTCAAGGTTTCCGCGACAACGCCTACACCGACTTTGACTTCGCGGGTGCAAACACCTTCACCAACGTTGCGCTACCCACCACCTTGGCGAACCAAAGCGTGGTTTATCTGCGGGTATACATGATCAACAGCACCTTGGGCGACCGCGCAAACGGCAACACCTCCATCAACGACATCGTTGTCATCGGTGACGTGATGGACTTGGCCTCCGCAGCGGACAGAGCGCCCTTGGTGGCAGCGGTTGCGGCAGCGCAACAACGCGAGCAAGCGAACTACTCCGCCACCAGCTGGGCAGTGTTTGCAGCGGCTTTGGACGATGCAGCCGCTGTGTTGGCTAACCCGAACGCCACCGTGGGCGAAGTGAACGCTGCGCTTGCGGCGCTCATTCAAGCGCAGGGGAATCTGTTGCCCGGCGTGCCAGACACCGGCAACTGGGGCTTCCCCTCCATCCACATTTTTGCGGATAACCATCCGTTCCACATGCCCCGCGCTGAGTGGCATCTCGGTCGCGTCACCGTGCCCGGCTGGTTTGAAGACGTGGAAGTGGGTCTGCGCGGACGCGGGCACAGCACGTGGTATCACCATCGCTCGGAAGAAAAACGCCCGCTGCGCCTGCGCTTTGACAACCCCAACCGCGCATTGTTTAGCGACAACGCGCACCGCGACTGGATTTTGCTGGCAAACCACCACGATCGCTCGCTGCTGCGCACCTATGCCGCGTTTGATTTCGCCACCCGCATGGGTGCACGCATGCAATATGTGCCCATGGCGCAAAACCTGCACCTTTACATCAACGGGGAATATCACGGCGTGTATATCTTGACGGACGAACGCGACGTTGGTCCGGACCGCATGAACTTGACCTTCAACGAAGACCCTGCACTCAGCGAGTTCTTCATTGAGTATTGCCTGCGTTCGTTCACCAGCGGCGACATTGAAAACGACCACTTTGTGGTGGTCAATGGTCGTCCGTATGACATTCGCTTCCCCACCAGCGGCAGCCAACGCCGCGCCCACGCGGAGCATCTGCAGGGTCTGATTTACGGCGTGAGCGAGGCCATTCGCTATGCGTGTTGGTGCATCCTCGAAACGTATATCTGCGTAGACAGCTTTGTGGATTTCTTCCTCATCAACGAGTTCATGCACAACCTTAGCATGCACTACAGCAGCACGTTCATGAACTTCACCGTGCAAGAAGATGGCCGCCAAGTGTTGGCGATGGGCCCGATTTGGGACTTTGACCACGGTTATTTCGGCGGCGCACGCAGCAGCGTGTTGCAGCGCCACGGTCTGCTTGATGGAAGAAGAACCCAGAACTATTGGTTTGTGACGTTGATGCAACGCCCGCAGTTCCGCCAGCTGGTGGCAGAGCGTTGGACTCAACTGATGGACGATGGCGTGCAGCACGCCACCATCGCACGTGTGCGCCACATGGCGGAATACTACAACGCGGACTTCCAGCGCAACCACGACGCGTTCGGCTGGCGCACCCGCCACGAGCGCAGCGCGAACGAGCTGCTCGACTGGATGCAACGCCGCACCCGCGCGCTGGACGCCTACTTCACGGGCAACACCATCTGCAACACCCGCTGGGAAAACACCGCGCTCAACCGCATCTTGTTCTACGTTGGCTTTGGTTGGATTTGGATGAGATTCCCCACGTTTGAGCTAAGCTGGGGCACGGTGTGGCGTGCGTTGTTCTAACACGCCGCGCGCTTGCGGCAACCAAAAAGGAGGTTATTTCTTATGATGAAACGTGTGTTGGCGGTCGCGCTTGTGTTGGTGCTGGGCATCGGCTTGCTGGCAATTGGCGCGAGTGCTGCCGAAACATCCTTCGCTTTTACGCTCGCTTGCCCGTATTTCCCCATATTCGTGGATGTTCCGGCTGGGGTGTTGCCCGAAGGCACGGCCATGGAGGTTTGGGAACTTTCAGTTTCCCGTGAGCCCGAGGAACAGCATTTGCCACACGGGTGGTTGACGGTTGTCTTTTTCTATCAAGGCGAGCAGGTGCAACCAAATGGCAAATTGACGTTCCGCTTGCTGTTTCCAGCATCTTCCCCTGTGTGGGTATGGACTAGCGACGTTACAGCGTATGGACCGCTGTACGCAGAAGATGGCTTCGTTGTGTTTGAGAGTTATCATACAACGTTCACGACGATGAACCGATCGCCATCATGTCCGGTTCCTCCGCCGCCTGTTTATCCATCGTGGCTGCAGCGCAACTGGGTGAGCGTGCTGGGCGTGGTCGGCATCGCTGTGCTTTCAGTGGTGAATGTCGTTGCCGTCTTCTTTATGGCACGGACGTTGTTTGCTGTGTAACCCGCATATATGAGAAAACCGCCCCTCTTCGGAGGGGCTTTTTTGCTGCCCGCCAAACAATTTTCCATCTTTTTTGCGCTTTGGCTTGCGCGATGAAAAAAAATATGGTACAATAGAGAGGAAATTGCGCGCCAAGCGCGACATACTAGTAGCAGGAGGAAAATGCATCGTGGAGCAACGCACTGCAGAGGAAGCTTACGCCGCATATTGCGCGGGCGACCAAAGCGCTTTTGACCAAATTATGCATGAGTTCCGGCAGGGGCTTATCTTTTTCTTGCGCAGCTATGTCAAGTCGTATGAAACGGCGGAAGATTTAGCTGAGGATACTTTCGTGGAACTCATCATTCACCAGGGCAGGTTTCGCGGGCAAAGCTCGCTGAAAACGTTCATCTACTCCGTGGCGCGCCACAAGGCCATTGACCACATCCGCCGCGAACAACGCCGCCCCACCGTTTCGCTAGACGAAATCACCCACTGGCAGGGCGACGAAGACACGCCGGAGGAACACTATCTTGCGCAGGAGCGCGGGCAGGTGATTGCCAAGGCCATCGCCACGCTGTCGCCGGACTACCAAGAGGTGCTGCGACTGCTTTACCTAGAACGATTGAGCTACGACGACATTTCGCGCATCATGCGCAAAAGCCACAAGCAAATTGACAACTTGGCCTATCGCGCACGCAACACGCTGCGCACGGCCCTCGGAAAGGAGGCAGAATATCTTGAAGAATCATGATGATTTTATGCAGGCAGTTTATGCCAAAGCAGACGTAAAGCGCAAGCAGATTAAACGGCGCAACACGATGATTCGCAACGCAAGCGTGAGCTTTGTGTGCACGTTTGTGATAGCACTTGCCATCGTGCCCATCAGTCGCATGTTTATCAACCGGCCGACAGAACCCGTCGTGCCCGCGACCTTTGCAGGTGGAGATCTGGACTGGGGCTACAGAATGGGCGGCATTGAGCCGATTTTGCAAGATGGCGACTTGTTCGTGCCCCAAGCACAACCCGCACGCATGATGGTGGTGGAAAATAACCAGCTTGCCCTGCATTGCATGGAAGAAAACCCCGAAGTGGTGGACGTGCTGGCAGCGAACTATATGCCGCAAAATGGCGAGGTGACGATTGACTCCGTGGAAGCCTTGCTGGAATTTTTGGCGGGTTTGCCCGCAAATGTGCACCTGCTGCAGCAACTGATTGCGGACTATGACGACGAATTTTTCCGCGAAAACGTGCTGACGGTGATGACCATTGCTGCGGACGAGTTGACAAATCAGCTCGTGCAAACTGCTGGAGGTCCTGAAAGTTACTACTTCACTGACTACAACGATGAACCGGCTGCTGTGACTACGACCACAAGAGCCACACGTCTAGACAGCCCTGCGCTGTTGCTGTTGCTGTTGCCCACGAGCATTAGCATTGCAGAATAATGGATGATATCACAACCCCCGCTGAGCGATTTGCTTGGCGGGGTTGACTTTTTTTGCGGGCTGTATTATAATGATAGGTATCATGACGAGCGAGGAGGACAAGCCGTGAAGAAGAAACCCGCACATCGCCGCCCCGAGCTGCTGCTGGGCGCAGCGGTGCTTTGCGTGGCCGCCGGAGTGATGTTCTTCATTGCCGTGCGCGGCGGCGTGCAACCCGAGCAACCGCAACCCACTACCCAGCATTTGCAGCAGGTTGACGGAGAAACGCCCTTCGCGATGCCGCAAGTGCCAACGCAGCCGGAGCATCCGCCAACCCCTGCGCAACCAGAGCAAACCAATGGAGGGCGCGTGATTATCGGATACACCGGTGTGACGGTGTATCACATTCCGCCGCCGCCGTTGCCGCCCGCACCACAGACGCAACCTCCGCCGGCTACCCAGCCGCCAGCGCAACAATCGTCCATGGTCAACCTCAACACGGCGGACAGCGCGCGGCTGCAAACCGTGCCGGGGATTGGCCCTGCTCGTGCGCAGGCGATACTCGACTGGCGGGCGCAGAACGGTGCGTTCACGCGGCCCGAGCAGCTGCTGGAGATCCACGGCATTGGCACGACCACGCTGATGAACATGCTGCCGTTTCTTTACATATAGGAGGTTCACATGCGTAAAATAATTGCGCTGGCGTTGATGTTAGTGATTCTCGCGGGCTGTGCAAGTGTGGCAGAGCCTGTGGGGGCGGATGAATATCTGCCCGAAATTGAAGTTACCACCACGACGGAATCGCCCACGACAACCGCTGAGCCCACGACTGCGCCGCCCACACTTGAGCGCCCCGATGTGCCGCAGGTGTTTTGGGGTGTTTCGCTCGGCAATAATCCCAGCCCTGCCAGCTATTTTGCGTTGGCGGACATCAATGGTGATGGTGTGGTGGAACTGATTATGGCGTGTTGTTGTCAACAACTGGTCGGATTATTCACGCAACACGATGGCGAAGCAGTTCGTCTAGCTGTCGGCGGCGGTGGGCGTTTTGGCTTGTATATTGCAGCAGACGGCGCGGTTTTTATGTCGAACTCTATCGTTGATGGGCAAAGTAGTTTGCTGTTATCATCTTATTATTTTGAGCCGAATGCCGTTGAGTTAACATCCATATCCGTTTCCAGCCTCAGTCGCACGACTCCCCTTCGGCATTGGACTGCGCAAAGTTGGGACATGCTAAGTGAAACACGAGAAATCACCCAAGAAGAACACGACAGGATTGTCCGCAGCTATGCCGCAAAACCTCATGCAATTCAACTTCATCTCCATCGAAAGGACAACCTCATGAAACTCGACTACCACCTGCATACGATTTTCTCCGACGACAGCCGCGAACCCATGGAGAGCATGTGCGCCCGCGCGGTGCAGCTCGGCGTGGGCGAAGTGTGCTTCACCGAGCACCTGGACTTCGACGCGCTTTCGCTGGGCTACTACGATGCCGACGCCTACTTCGCTGAGCTGTATCGCCTGCGTGAGTTGTATGACGGCAAGCTGACCATCCGTGCGGGGCTTGAGATCAGCGAGCCGCACGACCACATGGCCGAGCTGGAAGAAGCCCACCGCCGCCCCTATGATTTCATCATGGGTGCGCTGCACTATTGGATGGGCGGGCTGTTTCCGTCCGTCATGCGCGACCGCGGCATGGATTTGCAGCGCTGCTGCGCGCACTACTGGCGCGAAATGCGCAAGATGGTCGCCGTGCAGGGTTATGACTGCGTGGCGCACTTTGACTTTCCCATCCGTTTTTTTGGCGACATCGTTTGGCAGCCTGACGAGATTGATGACATCTTCACCACGGCGCTGCAAAACGGCTTGCTGTTTGAGATTAACACGTCGTCGCTGCGCAGCGGCGTGGCAGAACCCATGCCCGGTCGTGCGCTGCTGGAGCGCTACAAGGCCTGCGGCGGCACACACGTGACCGTTGGCAGCGATGCCCACGACGCGGGGAATCTCTACGTTGGCGTGGACGTTGCCCGTGAACTTGCCGACAGCGTGGGCTTGCAGATTGCGCGGTTTGAGAATAGAGTAATGGTGTAGCGAAACCATTTAAGGTTGTTCGTATTACAGACCCCCAGTCGCCGCGCCACATGACATAAAGATTAAACACGCTAACGCGTGCAGGGGGTGGGGTGCGGAGCACAAAAAAAACATATCCCACAGGGAGAGTAACATGGAAATCGTTCTGCTTCGCCATGCCCAGCCGGATTACGGCGCCGTGGATGACAAGCCGGGCTTCAATCACCTTGCGCCGCTAAGCGCAGTCGGTGTTGAGCAAGCGCATGCCGTTGCACAGCACGAGTGCCTCGCCGACGCAGAGCTGGTTGTTTCGTCGCCATACACCAGGGCGTTGCAGACTGCCGCCATCGTTGCCGCGAATCTCGCGCTGCCCTTGACCGTTGATGTCGGCTTTCACGAGCGGCTTGCCGACGTGCAAAATGTGCTGAACACAGCGGATGAGCGAGACAAATCGTTTGAAGAGTACGACCTGTGCCGGGGCATCCACACAAGCGGCGGCGCACACCATTGGGAGAGCACGGCGCAGCAAATTGCTCGGCTCAAGCGCAGCCTTGGGCGATACACGGCGCACGAGAAAATCATCGTTGTCACGCACGGCGAAGTGATTCGTCGCTTTGCCGCGGTGCGGCTGCCGTTTTGCGGCACAGTGCAAGTGCGATATGACGAGAGCTTTCGCTTTCTGGCGTGGTCGTAACGCATAGCCAAGCCTGGCTCCTGCATATCTAAAAGGCAGGGGGTATGTGCATGATTATTCGGCTAACAAAGGCCACTCGGTTTTTGATTATCTGCGCGCTGCTGTTGGTGACGGCGCTCATCGGCATTGGCACACGTAGTGTCACCGTCAGCGCGCCGTATACGTCAAGGTCACAGGCGATGCCGGTGATCGTCTACCGCGCGGTGGACGGCGAATCGCCTGCTGCTGTGCCGTTGCGCCAGCTGGAGGACGACTTGGACTTCCTGCTGCACGCGGGCTACAGCGCGTTGGGCGAGCCTGAGCTCGTGGCTGCGCTGCGGCGGCAGGCTACGCTGCCCGGGCATGCGGTGCTGCTGCTGTTTGACAACACTTGCGAGCGATTCGCCCGCGATGTGCTGCCGCTGCTGGAAGAACGCGAGCTGGCGTGGATTCCTGTGGAGAAGTCGGGTGTGCTCACGCGCGAGTTGCGTGCGGCGGGGCACTCGGTTGCGCGATATGAGCGCACGCCAACGCTGACGCTGGAGGAGCAGTTGGGGAATTGACCCCCACCGGCGCATCCGCGCCACCTCCCACTGGGGTCCCCGCGAAACCTGTTTCGTGGGGTGGTTCACCAAGGGGGAGGCACAAAGGCTCTGCGTTGATTGGCATCCCGCATGCTTGCGACCTGCAAAGCATCTTAATAAAACCAGCCCGCTCAGTTGATGCCTCCCCCTTGGGGGAGGTGGCGCGGATGCGCCGGTGGGGGTAAGAAAGGACAAGCCCATGAAAAAACTCATCGCGCTCATCTTCGTCTTGCTGTTGCTTGCAGGTTGCGCAAGTGTGGCACAGCCTGTGGTGGCGGAGGAAGAAACTACGCTCGAATACACCACGACCGAGCAAACGACCACCACAACGGAGTGGACAATGCTCCCAACTCGACTGATTGATTTTCCCACCAGCTTTCGCGGCGCGCCGGAGGTGTATTGGCCGATACTTCGGTATTTGTACATGTTCAATGACAACCATGAGGGTAACATGATGTACGCGATGGATGCGCTTTGGTTTGCTGGTTTTGGCTTTGCCACTCGCGGGAACAATGCGTATGCGGTTGCGGATATTAACGGCGACGGCATCGACGAATTGATTTTGTTTGGTCAATTTGAAGGTCAAGCCCCACACATGATTGCGTTGTATACGCAGCACGACGGCGTTGCGGTGCGACTAGGTGAATGGACACACCGCTCACAAGCAGTTATCACAACGGATGGTATCATCTATGACCGAGGTTCAAATTCGAGTGAGAGTTCTGGGTTTTCATCGTATAGACTTGAGCCAGGCGCGACACGCCTCACGGAAATAACTTTTCATCGGACGGATTTTCGCGGCGGCGAGCGTGTATATCAAACAGGCTGGGATGGTGAATGGTTGCCGCTTAGTGAAGAAAGAGAAGCAGAACTTTGGGCTACCATGAACCCACCCAACCCCATGCAATTTAACTTCATCCCCATCGAACAGTAAAGGAGCACACTATGCTAGTTTCCCCACACGACATTCTGCTGCCCGCCTTCCAAACCGGCAAGCTGGTGGGCGCATTCAACACCGGCAACCTAGAAATGACCCTCGGCATCATCCGCGCCGCCGAGCAACTCGGCACGCCCATCCTGCTGCAAATCGCCGAAAAACGCCTGCCGCATTCGCCGCTGCATCTGATGGCACCCATGATGGTCGCCGCCGCACAACAGGCGAGTGTGCCCGTGGCGGTGCAACTCGACCACGGCGAGTGCCCCGGCATCATCGACCAAGCGGCGCAGGCGGGCTTCACCGGGCTGATGTTCGATGGCTCGCACCTGCCGCTTGACGAAAACATCGCCCACACACAGGCCGTGCGTGAGCGCTATCCCGCCCTGTGGCTAGAGGGCGAAGTTGGCGTGCTCGGCGGCAGCGAGGGTGGTCCCGAGGCCGAGGCGCTGCACACCTGTCCCGCGCAGGCTGAACGTTATGCTGCCGAAAGCGGCTGCGACTGCTTGGCGGTGTCCATCGGCAACGCGCATGGGCTGTACAATGGCGAGCCAAAGCTCAACTTTGCGGTGCTGGAGGAGATTCGCCGCCGCCTGCCGAACATGCCGCTGATTTTGCATGGCGGCACGGGCATCCCCGCGCGGGATCTGCAGCGTGCGGCTACGCTGGGCATTTGCAAGGTCAACATTGCCACGGCGAGCTTTGCTGCGCTGCGCCGCGCCGCTGCTGCCGCCGAGGGCGACTACTTCGCCATGAGCGAGGCGATGGTGCAGGCGGTGTGCGACAGCACGCTAGCTGTCTTGGAGGCTCTGTAGATGGCGGATTGCTGAAGTCGGCAGCCCCATCACGTTGTAGAAATCGCCCACGATGCCTTTCACCAGTACCGCCCCGCGCCCTTGAATGCCATATGCGCCCGCTTTGTCCATCGGTTCGCCGGTGGCCACATAGCGGGCGATTTCGTCGTCCGTCAGCGGATAAAATTGCACTTGAGTTTGCTCGGCGAAGGCAACGCGCCGGGTATCTTTTTGCATGCACACGCCCGTGATGACCGTGTGCTCGCGCTCGCTGAGTTGCCGCAACATGCGCGCGGCATCGGCTTCGTCGGCGGGCTTGCCGAGGATTTCGCCATCCACCACAACGATGGTGTCGGCGGCAATCACGCATGCACCGGGGTAGAGCGCCGCCACAGCTGCGGCTTTTTGGCAGGCGAGCTCGCGCGCGGCATCCTTCGGGCGAACGCCGGGTGCGATGGTTTCGTCGATGTCAGGCGCGTACACGGTGAAGCTAAAGCCCGCGGCGGTGAGCAGCTCGTGTCTGCGTGGCGAGGCGGATGCTAGGATGATTTGCATTGTGATTCTCCTTTGCAGCTTTCTCTATCCATTCTACCACAAAACTGCCAAAAATTCAATGCAAAATCCGCATTTTCCCCCTTTACTTTTTCGCGCGCGTGTTGTATAATATAACATGTATCATTGTGTTGAAGGAGTTCCCATGCGATATAATCAAGAAATTTGCAGCGCTTGCAACGCTGCGTTTGACGAACACAGCGACGTTGTGGTGTGCCCAGACTGCGGCACGCCGGTGCATCGCCAGTGCTGGCAAGCTGCCGGTGCGTGCCCCAACGCCCACTGCCACGGTGAAGAGTTTGCCTGGCGGCCCACGCATGTTGCGCCACCCGCACCCGTTGGCGAGCAACCCAGCAACCTGTGCGACCACTGCGGTGAATACACCGAGCCGGGCATGCCGTTTTGCCCCGGTTGCGGTGTGGAGCATGGGCAGCTGTCGCCGATGGAAATGTTCACGCAGATGAGCGTGGAGCGCGAAAAAGCCTTTCTGCGGGACTTCCCGGCGCATTGGGTCAATGGGCAAAAGTTGCGCGCCGGTGACACCGTGGCAGGCCAGCCGATGGAAGAAATCTGCTTGCAATTGCGCAGCAACCAACGCACCGCCGAGCGCTATCTGTCGCGCTTTGCCCGCGAGCGCAACTTGGGCTGGAACTGGGCTGCGTTTGTGTTCGGGCCTTACTGGATGTTCTTCCGCAAGCTGTTCAAGCCTGCGCTGATTCTCGGGGCTGTTGCTCTGGCAATCACCTTTGTGTTGCTGCCCATCAGCGAAGCGGTGTGGGGGATATTCACAGCCTATGGCGCAAACCCGGAGCAGGCTTTTTGGATGATGTGGAACGTGGTGCGCATGTATCCATGGCAGGCGATTGTGGCAGCCGGGTTATTTTTAGGCGGACGCGTGGTTGCGGGTTTGCTCGGCGACCGCTTGCTGCAAGGCAAAATCATGGGCAACATCAAGAAGGTCAAGCGCGAGGACGCTGTGCTTGGCATGGACGAAGCCGCGCCCGTTTCGGATGGCGAAGGTGCGATGCGCAGGCTCAACCGCCACCAGTTGCTGGCACGCATGGGCGGGGTGTCATACTTTGCGCCGCTGGTCTATTTTTGGGCATGGATTTACTTGCCCGGCTTTTTGCTGAATTTCGTCAACTGGATTGTGCGATAAGGAGGTTTTATCATGAGCATTCGTCCCGATGTGATGGCACTGGCGCGGCAATACAAGGCAGGCACGGTGCTGTTTCGCGGCAGCATCCGCGCGCTGTCCAACGCGCTGCACCCGCAGGAGCAACCGCAGGTTGTGCTTGCATGCACGCTCACGCCAAGCCTGACCGACACCTTTGACGACGACGAAGAGCGCGTTGGCGTGATCGCCGTGACAAACATGCGCGTGGCGCACGCCAGCAGCGAGGGCGTGGCCAGCTTCGCCTTTGCCGATATCCACTCCTTTCGGCTGGACACCGAGGATGACTACGTTGTGCGCTTTGGCTCGCAAACGCACCAGTGGCATGCGCTGTTCATGGGTGCGGTTGGCGGCAGCGCGGAATACGCGGGCGTCTTCCTGCGCTTGATGCAGCAACTGGCCACCGGCACAGCGCCCGCGAACATGGCAACTGCCGCCGCGGCTTCCACCGCTGCGCAGCAAGTGCGTGTGAGCTGCCAAAGCTGCGGTGCACACGAGCTGCTTGCGCCCGGGCAGGCGGTGCCTTGCCAATACTGCAATAGCGCCCTACAAGCTCCTGCGCTTGAACCCGCACCCGCGCCTGCTGCCACAGAGCCCGCCCCGCAAGAAGAACAAAGCACCTTCGGTGGCGGCTTCTTGGGTGGTCTGCTCGGCGGCGCGCTGGGGGAAATCATCGAGGCCGTGGTGGAGGAGTTTATTTAAGGAGGTAGTCTATGCATCCGACAATTTGGGCGGCGATTATTGGTACTGTTGGCGGTTTTGCTCTTTGGGGGCTTAAAGTGTTAGCAAAATGGCTTCCGGTGCGCAAACAGTATAAAGACGGCTTAAAGCTTGTTGACCTAGCGCAAGAACAAGGCATAGATTCCCGCGAAGAATATGCAAAATATCGCAAGGCGCTTGGGTGTTTTCAGGATGCGGACAAGCAATTGCAGGCTCTCGGCTCGAAAGCCAAACTGAGCATGCAACGCGCCGAGATACTCAACGAGCAAGGGCGCACGCATTGGCGCATGGCAGAGTATGATGATGCGTTAGACTGTTACCAAGATGCACTGAGCATTGCTCGGCAACATAAGCGAAAAAAGCATTTGTTATTCGCCTCCGCAATCTACAACAACATCGCGTTGGTCTATCGTGACCAAGGCAAGCTTGACGAGGCGCTGAAGTGGCATGAAAAAGACAGGAAAATTTGTGAAGTTGCTTTGCCCGCTAATCACCCAAGACTCGCCACAACCTACAACAACATTGCGACAGTCTATCGCGACCAAGGCAAGCTTGACGATGCGCTGGAGTGGCATGAAAAAGCAAGAAAAATTTGTGAAGAAGTTTTGCTTGCCAACGATCCTGCCCTTGCCACAACCTACAACAACATTGCGACAGTTTATCACGACCAAGGCAAGCTTGATAAGGCGTTGAAATGGTATGAAAAAGCAAGAAAAATTCGCGAAGAAGTTTTAACAGCCAACCACCCTGACCTTGCCGAAACCTACAACAACATTGCGTCGGTTTATCGCTACCAAGGCAAGCTTGACGAGGCGCTGGAGTGGCATGAAAAAGCGAGAGGAATCAAAGAAGCTGTTTTGTCTGCTAATCACCCAAGCCTTGCTACAACATACAGCAACATTGCGGTGGTGTATCGAGCGCAAGGCAAGTTTGATGATGCGCTGAAGCTCTTTGAGAAAGCCTACAGCATTGCTCGCGAAGTGTTGGGCGAAGAACACCCCCGCACAATCAACTATCGCAAAGGCATAGAAATCGTTCACGCCAAACTAAACCAACCCACAACCAAAACATAAACGGAGGACACACACATGAAAGTCAGAAAAGCCATCATCCCCGCAGCGGGACTGGGCACGCGCGTGCTGCCCGCAAGCAAAGCCGTGCCCAAAGAAATGCTCAACATCGTGGACAAACCCGCCATCCAGTACATCGTGGAAGAAGCCGTGGCGGCAGGCATTGAGGAAATCCTCATCATCACCAACCGCGGCAAAGGTGCCATCGAAGATCACTTCGACCATGCCTTTGAGCTCGAAACCCAGCTTGCCAAACAGCCCAGCAAAGCGGGCATCCTCGAGCAAGTGATGGGCGCTTCCACCATCCCCGCCAACATCTACTTCCTGCGCCAAAAAGTTACCAAAGGACTTGGCCATGCGATTTTGTGCGCCAAAAACTGGGTGGGCGACGAGCCCTTCGCCGTGCTTTATGGCGACGATGTCATTCTGTCCGACGACCCGGTGACTGCCCAACTTTGCCGCGTGAGTGAGGAGTTCGGCTGCGGCACCATCGGCGTGAAAGAAGTTGACCGCAAAGACGTGCCCAAGTATTGCTCCGTGGAAAACACGCCCGAGCGCGACAACATCATGCGCGTCACCTCCATCGTCGAAAAACCCGAGCCCGGCACCTTTAGCTCGTGCTTCAGCATTTTGGGTCGCGTGGTGCTGCTGCCCGAAATTTTCACCATGCTCGAAGAAGGCGTTGCCAACACCCCCGCCGGCGAGGAATACTACCTCACCGATGCCATGAGCGATCTCGGCGCTGCCGGCAAACTCATGGCCGTGGACTTCATCGGCACGCGCTACGACATGGGCAACAAACTGGGTATTCTGCAGGCCAACTGCGAAGTCGCCCTCAATCACCCCGAAATCGGCGAAGATGCCCGCGCGATGATTAAAGCCCTTGCCGCGACGCTGTGACGTTGCGGCGCGAAGTGTTCTTTTTTGAAAAAAAGAACCAAAAAACTTCAGCCGCTTCGCGGTGGGCGATTAACAAAATAACAAAAAACCCACTTCCCGTCACGCAGGAGGTGGGTTTCGTCAAGTCTAAAGTTCTTTTGGTTACTTTTCTTTCAAGAAAAGTAACGCCTGCGCGGCGAGCGCAACACTCACTCGCTCTCCGGCGCGGTGAGATCGTTGGCTTGCACGAGCAGTTCGCGGCGTTGCTCGTCTGTGCCGGAGCGATACAGGATCACCAGATATTGTTCCTCGCGGTTGAGCTGCGCAAAGCGCACAATGGAATCATCGATGAGCGCGGTGGAATAATCCGTGTCGTCCGCCAGCACCTCGGCGGGCGCGTTTTCGCCAACGATTTGTCCCAGGGTAATTTGATACAACCGCGCAAGGTGCAACAAGGCTTCCACGCTGATTTTGGTGCGCCCGCTTTCGTAGTAGGCGTAGGTCGAACGGTCAATGTGCAAAAAATCCGCAACCTGTTGTTGGGTTAGCCCGTTGCGACGGCGCAGCTGTTTTATCAATTCAACATAATGCATGAAAAGCCTCCTTCGACATCCTCTTGTTTATTCTACCACACTTTTGAGCAAAACGCAAGTTGTCGTGGCATCTTTTCACGAAATTCGGCGTTGCACGCAGGCTTCGAGCGCAACAAAGGCGTAAATATCGTCGCCAAACAGCTCGCTGGCGGCTTGGTATTGCGCAAGGGGCAGGGTCTCGAACGTGCAGCCGGCGGCGATGCACTGCGCCACCAGCTCGCCCACGATTTTATAGGCCGTGCGGAAGGGCATGCCCCGTGCAACCAGATAATCCGCGCAATCGGTGGCGTTGATGAAGCCCTCGGCGGCGGCGCGGCGCATGTGCTCTGGCTTGGCTTTCATCGTCGCGAGCATGGGCGCGGCGGCCTGCAGGCAGGCACGCACGGTGTCCACGGCATCGAAAATCGCAGGTTTATCCTCCTGCATGTCTTTGTTATAGGCCAAGGGCTGACCTTTCATCATGGTCAGCAGGGCAGTGAGGTCGCCAAACACGCGCCCGCTTTTGCCACGGATGAGCTCGGCGAGGTCGGGATTCTTTTTTTGCGGCATCATGGAGCTGCCGGTGGTGTAGGCATCGTCGTGCTCCACAAAGCGGAACTCCCAGCTGCACCACAGGATGAGCTCCTCGCACAGCCGCGACAGGTGCACCATGATGATGCTCAGCGCGGCGGCAAGCTCCATGCAAAAATCGCGGTCGCTCACGCCGTCGAGCGTGCTGGCGGTGTAGCCATCAAAGCCCAGCGCGGCGGCAGTGTGGGCGCGATCAATCGCATAGCCCGTACCGGCAAGCGCGCCGCTGCCCAGCGGGCTGACGTTCATGCGTTGTTGGCAATCGTCCAGCCGTGAGATGTCGCGCCGCAACATCTCTTGATACGCCAGCAGGTGCTGCGCGAACAAAATCGGCTGCGCGCGTTGCAGGTGTGTGTAGCCCGGCATGATGGCATCGGGGTACTCGTCACGCTGGTGCTGCAGCGCGGCGATGACGGCCTGCACTTCAGCGCGCAATTCGTCGCACTGACCGCGCAGATAAAGCCGCAAATCGGTGGCCACTTGATCGTTGCGGCTGCGGCCGGTGTGCAGGCGTTTGCCTGCCTCGCCGATGCGTGCAGTGAGCTCGCCTTCGATGAAGCTGTGGATGTCCTCGGCGGTCATGTCGATGGCAAGCGTGCCGCTTTCGAGCTCCGCCAAAATATCGCGCAAGCCACGCTCGATGGCGGCGCCGTCTTCGGCGGTGATGATACCCTGCTTGGCGAGCATGGCGGCGTGCGCCAAGCTGCCGGTGATGTCCTCGCGGAACATGCGTGAATCCACGGCGATGGATGCGTTGAAGTCGTGCGCGGCTTGGTCGGTTTGCTTGGCGAAACGACCCGCCCAAAGTTTGTTTGCCATCGTGATGTCCTCGCTTTCTTTAAGCTATAGTATAGCACACTTGTGGACATCCGTCAAGCGCCGGTCAGCTCTTGATACACAAAACAGCCCATGAAGTGGTCGTTCACCATGCCCGTGGCCTGCATGAACGCATAGATAATCGTGCTGCCCACAAAGTTGCAGCCGCGCTTCTTTAGGTCCTTGCTGATGGCATCGGAGATAGGGCTGGTGGCCACGAAGTCCTCGATTTTCTCAAAGCGGTTGACAATCGGCTTGTGGTCAACAAAGCCCCACAGATAGTTGTCCAAGCTGCCGAACTCCTCTTTGATGCGCAGCACAGCTTGTGCGTTTTTTACCGCAGCGTGGACCTTCATCCGATTGCGCACGATGCCCGGGTTTTGCAATAGTTCGGCGATTTTTGCGTCGTCATACTGCGCCACTTTTTCCACGTCAAAGTTGTCGAACGCCGCGCGGTAGTTCTCGCGCTTGTTCAAGATGGTGATCCACGCAAGCCCGGCCTGCGCGCCCTCCAAAATGAGCATCTCGAACAGATGGCGGTCATCGTGCTGCGGGCGCCCCCACTCGTTGTCGTGGTAGTCCACATAAATGGGGATGTCGCCGCACCAGCTGCAGCGTGTTTTGTCGTTCATCATTTTCTCCTTTTCTCAATCCGTCAACCCAAAGTGCCGCGCAAGCGCATGCAACGTTTGCGTCCGGGTGTCGGTTTCGGTGTCTTCACGCACAAGCGCGAAAAATCCGCTGTGGGCAAACTGGTCATAAATTTGCTGGCTGTTTATTTCCGCCATGCAAGCAAGAAAGTTCTGCATGGTTTTTTCGGGATCATCGGCTTGCAAGATTTGCTCGTTCAAAAACGCTTTTTCCGGGTCGTTGCGGTCAAAAAAGTGCTCAACCGCCATGGATTGCGGCGAAAGCATGACTGCAACCTGGTGATAATCCGCAATCTCGCGCAGCACATCAACAGGGATATTGGTGTCCACGATTGTCCGCTGCGTTTGCGACACACTAATCAAGTGCATGATTTCAAACTCAGCGCTTTCGTGCTGCACGCCTTGTATCCAATCCGAGTATTGTTGCGGTGTTCGGTTGATGAACTCCTGCCAATCCCGCATGGTTTGAAAATAGCACAGGTTGGGGTGCGTTTGCGGGTTGATGAGATGCTGGGGAACACAGTCATAATTCTCGCCGCAATGCAGCAGGTTATAGGTTTCGGCAAGCATGCGCACCATGGTGGATTTCCCGGCGTATGCTGTGCCGTTGATGAACAGCACATTCCTCAAATAATGCTTTAGAAGCTTGTTGTCTATCTGCATGTCATCATTTTCCCCTTGCATTTTTTGCCTAAAACCACCCCGCCGTTGCGACGCACCCCTCCACGGAGGGGAATGAGCTTATCACAAACAGTTTCACCGCGAAGCGGCGTAAAGTTCTTTTGGTTACTTTTCTTTCAAGAAAAGTAACGCCTGCGCGGCGAGCGCATCACTCCGACCAAAACTTGCGGTCGAGGCTGCGGAACTGAATCGCCTCGGCCAGGTGCTGCACGGCGATGCGCTCGCTGCCGTCGAGGTCGGCCACGGTGCGCGCCACCCGCAGGATTTTGTCATAGGCCCGCGCACTCAGCCCCAACGCCGCAAACGCGCCTTCCAGCAGGCGGCGGCTTTCGTCGTCCAGCGGGCAAAACTGGCGGGTTTGTGCGGGCGTCATCTGCCCATTGGCGTGGATGCCCAGCCCCGCAAAGCGCTCGCGCTGCAGGGCACGTGCGCGATTCACCCGCGCCTGCATGGCGGCGGACGACTCGCTCTTTTCATTAGAAGCTAGGCGGTTGAACTCCACCGGCGGCACTTCAATGTGGATGTCCAGCCTGTCCAGTAGCGGACCACTCACGCGCGAAAGATAGCGTTGCGCTGCGCCTTGCGGGCACACGCATCGCCGCGTGGGATGCCCGAAAAAACCGCAGGGGCATGGGTTGAGCGCCGCAACCAGCATCACCGTGCAAGGGTAGCGCACCGTCCCCGCCGCGCGGGAAATCGACACCTCGCCGTCTTCCATCGGCTGGCGCAGCACCTCGAGGGACGCTCGGTTAAACTCGGGCAGCTCGTCGAGAAACAGCACGCCGTTGTGCGCAAGGCTAATTTCGCCCGGGCGTGGCACGCTGCCTCCGCCCGAAAGCCCCGCTGCCGACACCGTGTGGTGCGGCGAGCGAAACGGACGCGCGCGGATAAGTGATACATTGGTCGGCAATTCACCTGCGACTGAGTACAATTTTGTGGTCTCTAGGCTTTCTGCTGGCGACATGTCCGGCAGAATCGACGGCAGCCGCTTGGCCAACATGCTTTTGCCGCTGCCCGGCGGACCAATCAGCAGCACGTTGTGGTTGCCTGCGGCAGCGACCTCCAGCGCATGGCGAGCCTCGGCCTGCCCTTTTACGTCCGCAAAGTCGAGCATCGTCAGCGGCGAAAGCACCGCTTCTTCTTGCATCACCGCAGGCTCGATTTCTTTTTGCCGCCGCAGATGCATCAGCAACTCGCGCAGGTGCGCCACGGGATACACCCGCACGCCCTCTACGATGGCGCTTTCCGCCGCATTGCTCGCCGGCACGAACAGTTCCGTCCAGCCTGCATCCCGCGCGGCAATGACCATCGGCAGCGCACCGTTCACGCGTCGCACCGTGCCGTCAAGCGCAAGCTCGCCGATGAAGGCGGACTTTTCGTGCCCGCCGCGCAGTTGACCGCTGGCAACCAGCAGCGCAATGCAAATCGGCAGGTCATAGATCGGGCCTTCCTTGCGGCGGTCGGCGGGGGCGAGGTTGACCGTCACGCGGCTCATGGGGAACTCGTGCCCGCAGTTTTTCATCGCCGAGCGCACGCGGTCGCAGGCTTCTTTCACGCTTGCGCCGGGCAGACCAACGATGTCAAAGCGCGGCAGGCCGCTGTTGAAGCAATCGGCCTCCACTTCCACGGCAAAGGCCTCCATGCCAAAGCAACCCATGCTGTTGATGCGTGCGAACATGCGAAACACCCCCTGTTGCAGATGCTTCCATTATACACCAAAGCTCGACACATGTCAACACTTTTGCGAAATTTTGTGCGCAAAACATTTTTCTCGCGCCAACGCAAGATGAACCTCTGGGTCGCTGTTCCAGCGGTATAGCAGTGGCAGATGGTCATCGCACAGCGGGCGCAAAGCGATGCTGCCCCGCGTGAGGGTGATATCGTGGCTGTTGATGATGTTCATGGGCTTATCTTTCTCGCTTGAATGTGCTATACTATGTATATGAATGATAAAACGATCGTGCGCCGCGCAACCGCGGCAGACACCTCCGCGCTCATCCGCCTGCGTTTGGACTACCTGACCGAACAAGGCGAACTTTCGCCTGCCGATGTGCAGCAACTGCGGCAATACTTTGCCAAGCACATCGCGCAGGGCGCATGCATTGCTGTGCTCGCCGAAGTGAAGGGCGAAGTTGCGGGCGTGGCATTGCTCGCCATCAGCGAAAAGCCTGCCAACCCCGCCTTTATCACGGGTGTTACGGGCACGCTGTTGAACGTGCTGACCTATCCGGCACATCGCGGGCAGGGTATCGCCACGCAAGTGTTAACGCGCATGATGGATGAAGCTCGTGCCGCCGGGGTTTCGCGCATTGACTTGTCGGCAACAGCTGCAGGCAAGACGCTATACAAAAAGCTAGGCTTCGATGAATCAGCACACACGACGATGGGGCTGCAGCTTTAGCGAAAATCAAGCCAGCCGAAGCCGCCCCTTCAGCCGCATAATCGTCACACCCGCCACGCTGAGCACCACGCCTTTGATGGCGTTGAGCGCCGTGGAAAACCCAATAGTCGCCCACACCATCGGCCAGATTTCCGCCGGCGGCATGTTCACGATAAAATGGAAAAACAACGGCATCACCAGAGTATTCATGCCAAAGCCGATGGCGATGATACTCACCATGCCCACAGCACTGGCCAGCACAAGCCCGTGCTTTTTTTTGCTGCGCCGCATGATGATGGCATACGGCACAATGAATGCCGTGCCCACCACAAAGTTCATCAGATTTCCCATGCCTGCGTGCACTGCACCGCTGCCCAGCACCAGGAATCCGAACAGGTTTTGGATGAAGTTCACCGCCACGCCGTAGACCGGGCCGAACAGCAGCGCCGCCACCAGCGCAGGCACGTCGGAGAAGTCTAGCCGCAGGAACGGCGCAGCCGGGAAGATGGGGAAGCCCAGGGCATACAGCACGATGGCGAGGGCGGCGAGCAATGCCGTGGCGCAAAGTGCCAGCAGGGGACGATGTTTCTTTTGCATTGCAGTTTCTCCTTGCAAAAAAGCTCCCCAAAGACAATTCTCTGGGGAGCACAATGCACGCAACATGCAAAGCACACTCTTCTTTCATCCGGACTGTACCGTCGGCCTTGGAATCGCACCAAAGTCTGCCACGAGGGCTGGCGGGCTTGTCGGCTAAGCCGCATCACCGCCGGTGTGGAATTGCACCACCCCTGAAGAATGCTATTGAGTTGCTACCAGTGTAACACATCGGCGGGGGTTTGTCAAGAGAAATTTGCGCGGGGGTTTCGTCAATTTGCACAAAGTTGAACTTTTTTGCAAAAAGGGGTTGACAATATATATATATATATATAATGGATTAACACTATTTTTAGACTGGGGATTTCACATGATGAAGAAAATACTTTGCGCGTTGCTGGCGGTGCTGATGTTGGTGGGCGGGGCGGTGGTTGCGTTGGGTGGCTCGGCGGCTGCCGAAAGCACCATCGCTGTAGGCAGCATCATCTCATTTGGCAATCATGACTGGCGAGTGTTGGATGTGCAGGGCAGCCAAGCCCTCATTATCACCGACCAAGTGATTACCCTTCGCCCATTCCACGGCAGAGAAGCGAATGTGACTTGGCAAAACAGCGACATTCGTGCGTGGCTCAACGGCGCGTTTTTCAACAGCTTTAGCGCTGCAGAACAAGCGCGCATTGCAATGACGAATGTGGTGAACAACGCCAACCCTTGGTTTGGTGCACTGGGCAGTGGCAACAACACGCAAGACCGTGTGTTTTTGTTGAGCATTGAAGAAGTTGTGCAATATTTTGGCGACAGCGGACAGTTGGCAGCGGGACCCCCCGAGTGGTGGTCATTAGAGCTTGACGACCAATACAACACCGCGCGCAGAGCAGAAATGTGTGCAGATCTAGTGTGGCAATATTTTCGAGGAATGGGATTTAGCGATGCAGAGATTGCCGAAATGATTGCAGAGGCAATCGCTGAAAACGGCGGATTATTCGTAAGTTGGTGGCTGCGAACGCGGGGGGCTCAACAGATGAGAGCGGTTAGCGTGTGGGCGCGCATTGATGTTTACGGTCAGCACGTTGAAAATATTGGTGGCGTTCGCCCTGCCATGTGGGTTGACGTGACGCAAGCAGAACCAGTGACCACAACAACTGCACAGCCCACGACAACGACCACAACGACTGCGCAGCCGACAACTACCACAACCACAACTCGTGCGACAACAACAACTCGCCCGACAACCACCACCAGACCCGCCACCACCACAACCCGCCCACCCGCGCCGCAACCACCCACAGAATCAAGTTTTCCGTGGGGAATTGTGCTGGGCGTGCTCGGTGCGCTAGTGGCGCTTGCTCTTGGTGTTCTTGCTTTCTTCTTCTTTGTGTGGCCAATGTTTAGCGTGTAGCCAGTGCATGAAAACCGCCCCTCTTCGGAGGGGCTTTTCCATTTTCCGTTTGCCAACTTGGCCCGTGCGGCATACTATAATAAAGAAGGCCGAGGATTCTCCGGACAATTTGGCCTTTGCATGATTAAATCCAGCGCACACGTGGCAAAATACTATTGCCATAAAATGACGGAGAGTGATAAACGTGACCGTGAAACGCGGAGATATTTTTTACGCCGACCTCACGCCGGTGGTGGGCAGCGAGCAAGGCGGCGTGCGCCCCGTGCTCATTGTGCAAAACGACGTGGGCAACAAGTTCAGCCCAACGGTGATTGCCGCGGCCATCACCAGCCAGCGCTATAAAACTGACCTGCCCACGCACATCAAGGTCAACGCCGACGGCAGTGGTCTCGCGCGCGATTCCATCGTGCTGCTTGAGCAACTGCGCACGCTCGACAAACGCCGCCTGAAGGAGCGCATGGGCAACCTTGAGCAGCGCGACATGCAGCGCGTGAACCAAGCGTTGTCGGTCAGCTTGGGCATTGCCACCACCGGCACCAGTGTAAATTCCGCGACAGCATAGCAAAGCACCCCGTTTCGGCGGGGTGTTCGTCATTTTGCGATTATTAACAAATTGTTCACAGAAATGACTTTACTTGTTCATGGGGGGGG
>Ga0209755_10000378_pt1 | contig 83408 bp, 81 predicted proteins | sample TergutCo191P1_FD_187301 | JGI IMG/M metagenome (GOLD analysis project Ga0209755, IMG submission 187301) | Cornitermes sp. P1 segment gut microbial communities from Petit-Saut dam, French Guiana - Co191P1 (SPAdes) (version 2) | ecosystem: Host-associated > Arthropoda: Insects > Digestive system...
GCCCTTCTTTATATACACCTTTTCAGGAGCGCGGAACCAAAGCATATTTTCCCTCCTTGCCGCCAGCGTTTTAATATTAAGCAAATGCTTCACGCCGACATTCTCCGAGACGGAGTTACCGCCCCATGAACCGCATCCCAAAGTGAGCGACGGCTTCAGTCTGAAGTTGTACAGGTCGCCGATACCGCCGTGAGCTGACGGTGTGTTAACCACAATACGGCATGCTTTCATGCGGCTTGAGAACGCGGCGAGCTTTTCTGTATCAGTCTGCGTGTTGAGATAAATGCTTGCGGTGTGACCGTAACCGCCGTCTTTTACAAGGCGGTCGGCTTTATCCAGCGCCTCATCAAAGTTTGCGGCTTTGTACATAGCCAGTACCGGGGAAAGTTTTTCATGAGCGAACTCTTCAGATAATTCCACGCTTTCCACTTCGCCGATTAAAATTTTTGTCGCTTCGGGAACAGTTACGCCCGCAAGCTCCGCGATCTTCGCCGCTTTCTGTCCGACAATTTTCGCGTTAAGCGCGTGATTAACGATGATCGTTTTGCGTACCTTTTCGGTTTCTTCCGGATTAAGGAAGTAACAGCCGCGCTTTGTAAACTCCGCTTTCACTTTGTCGTATATCGAAGCAAGGACAACCACAGACTGCTCGGAGGCGCAAATCATGCCGTTATCAAAAGTTTTAGAATGGATAACCGAGTTGACAGCTAATAAAATGTCCGCGCTTTCGGCGATAATTACGGGAGTGTTGCCTGCGCCTACGCCGATTGCTGGCTTGCCGGAAGAATACGCCGACTTGACCATGGCAGGTCCGCCTGTTGCAAGAATGGTATCGGATTCTTTCATTACCATGTTTGTCATTTCGAGGCTTGGCTCGTCTATCCAGCCGATAATACCTTCCGGAGCTCCGGCTTCCACTGCTGCATCAAGCACAATTTTTGCTGCGGCATTAGTGCTTTTTTTTGCGCGCGGATGCGGCGAAATGATGATGCCGTTACGTGTTTTAAGACAAAGAAGCGTCTTAAAAATCGCCGTAGATGTCGGGTTGGTTGTAGGTATTACCGCTCCCACCATGCCGATAGGCTCTGCGATTCGCGTAAAGCCTGCCGCAGGATCGTCCTCAATAACGCCGCAGGTTTTTTCGTTACGGTATGCGTTGTAAATGTACTCGGAAGCGTAGAGGTTTTTAATTACCTTGTCTTCTACAATACCCATGCCGGTTTCTTCAACCGCCATTTTTGCAAGCGGAATCCGCTGCTTTGCCGCCGCCCGCGCCGCCGCAAAGAAAATTTTATCCACCTGTTCCTGGCTGAATGTCGCATAAGCTTCTTGAGCTTTACGGATTCTTGCGAGGCACAGGGACAGGCTTTGCGGATCTGTCACAGGCTCATATTTGGTCTCTGCCATTATTTCTCTCCTTTTGCCCTAAAAGGCAAATATCAATCTGGTCAATTAATTAATTTTATCATGGTATGCTTTTTTTGTCCAATATTCTTAAATTAAGCTCATACTTGCGGCTTTTGGTGAATTTTTAAGACCCAATCGCCGCATTTTTATATTGAGGAGAGCTGATTAAGTTTTCTTAAAGCTGTTTAGGCAACTTTGAACCGTTCTACTTCCTTCATTAATATGCCAACCTTCTCATGATTGGTTGCTGTTAAATCGTTTACCTGATGTACGGCAATATTAATCTGCTCTGCGCCGGAGGCCATTTCGTTCATGCCGCCTGTGATTTCCTGCGTAATCATTTCAAGGTTTTTACCTTCGTTAATTACTTCTGCGGAACCAGTGCGCATTTCTTCGGACTCGCTTTTTACGTGCTGAGTAATGTCGTTAAGGCTTCCTACGGCTTCCAGTACCTGTTTGCTTCCCTGACTTTGCTCTTCCATCGCGTTGCGAATATTTTCTTCCTGTTCCGAAACGGTTTTTATGTGTTCGTCAATTATTTCGAATTTTTGAAGAACGTCATTTGTTGACGCTGTAATCTTGTCAATTGATGTTTTAATCTTTTTCAAAACAGTGCTGATGGTCTTGGATTGCGCCGAGGAATTTTCCGCAAGCTTTCGTATTTCGCCCGCGACAACGGCAAAGCCCTTGCCCGCTTCTCCGGCGTGAGCGGCCTCAATAGCGGCGTTCATTGACAGAAGATTTGTCTGGCTTGCGATATTTTCCATAACCGAGTTTATTTCCAATAAACCTTCGGACTCGCGGGTAATTTCCTGTATGTCCTGCGATACATCCTGAACGCTTGCGCGGCCGACTTCGGAAGCGGCTGTAAGGGAGTTAACATTTTCTTTGTTCTTTATAAGGGTGTTTGTAACGGATTGAACATTGGCAAGCATCTCTTCAATAGCGGAAGATGATTGCGCGACTGAGGCTGTCTGCTTTTCAACCTGCTCGTTAAGCTTTTGAATGTTGTTTGTAATTTGTTCCATTGTCGCGTTAGTCTCGGAAACGCTTGCGCTCTGATTTATCGCTCTTCCTTTTATGCTTTGAATATTGGAAGTGATCTCGTTTATCGCCGCGGCAGTTTCTGTCATATTAGACGATAAATTTGTGCCTACCTTTGCGAGATCTGCCGCTTGTTCTTTAATTACTTTAATAAGAGTTTTTATTTTATCCAGAGTAACGTTAAGGAAACGGCTCATGTTTCCGATTTCATCATTGCTTGTTACTTCTATAGATTGGGTAAAGTCACCGTCGCCGATAAACGCCAAAACCTTCTCCATTGATTTAATCGGAGCTGTTATGGAACGCGAGACAAGGAAGATAATAACGGTAATAACTAAAAGTATTACAACGCCGAGAATAATTAAAACTATTGTCATTTGCTGAACTTCCGCCATTACTGTGTTATAGGGAACAACCGTTACCGCCATCCAATTGTCTTCGTCGTCTCCGATAGTAAACGGACGGGTTAAAACAATCATTTTCGCGTTATGCTCTTTTGAATCCAATGTTTCATTAAAGACAGTTCCGTCTTTTAATGATTGTAATAAAGCGCCCATTCGAGTCGTGAACAATCCGCTTGCTTCATCTTCTATCTTGTGTCCAAGACGGGCTGCGTCAGGGTGTGAAACAATTAAACCGCCGCTAGAGTAAATGGCGGCATATCCGTTTCCAAACGGTTTTATATGAATTATCATGTCCTGTATTGCTGCCAGTTCAAGGTCTACACCGGCTACGCCGATGGTTTTTCCATCCTTCTTAATCGGAACGGTGACGCTTGTAATCAATACCTTCCTGCCGCCGATATTTTCATAATAAGGTTCAACAAGATATTCCCTGCCGGTTCTTAATGAGGTAGTATAATATTCAGCGGTGGTATAACCTTCAAGCGCCGACAGTCCTATTTTTCCGTTATCATTAGTCCAGTAACTTGCGAATCTTCCTGTATCGTCGCTGCCCGGAGTATTTCTGAAAGCGTCGTCCCTGCCGTCAAGAGCGTTAGGTTCATAGACCGTCCATGCTCCTACAAAATCCGGATTTTTCACCATCAGGCTTCTAAGCATAAAGTTGATTTGATCGCGTCTATTCTCAACAGTTGTAATTTCGTCAATATAAATCATCAGATTTACTAAAGACCTCATTTCATCCAAAGGAACTTCCAGAAACGTCTTAACTTCTTTTGACGTTATATTTGTAATATTTCCGGCGTTTTCGTCAGCCAAATTCCTAATCTGACTTGATGAAAACAAGGTGGCGGCAATGGTCAATCCGCCGATACCGACCAGGTTTACAAGGGAAATAATAAGAATTAGCTTAGCTCCGATTTTCATATCAACCTCCGATTTGATTCCAAAAAAAAGATCTCCGCCGGAGAGCATGTGATTATCTCTTGTAAGCTAATACTTGTGAGCAGATCCTACCATCCAGCAAACGCCTTTGTTCTGACTTAATTGTAATATAGGCGGCGGAATTTTGCAAATTATTGGTTAAGTAATGATTTGTAAAAGTTTATGCTTAAAATCGCCCTTCTCTATTTTGTTGACCGGCATGCAGCGCTGTTATGAGCAGTTATGTGCTGTTTTGGAGAAAATTTGGATATTTTAGATAATTTAAGTTTTTGCATTACAGTGCAAAAACTCTTGAAATTTTAAAATTTTTGCAGTATACTTATATTATGGTAAATAGACCTTTTTATGTAAATCAGCTCGCCGCTGTCAGAGAAACCAAGCTGATAAAGATAGTAACCGGGGTTCGCAGGTGCGGAAAATCAACTTTGCTGGAACTGTATCGTAAGTCTTTGCTGGATTCAAAAGTACAGCAAAATCAAATAATAGATATAAATCTGGAAGACGCGGATTACCGCCATTTACTCGATTCTTACGCGCTTCACGACTATATAGCATCAAAATTGAATCCAAAAAAAATGAATTATATTTTTCTGGACGAGATTCAAAATGTTAAAGAATACGAAAAAACTGTGAACAGCCTGTTTTTAAGAAAAAATGTTGATCTCTATATAACCGGTTCCAACGCATTTATGCTTTCAGGAGAACTTGCTACTCTTTTATCCGGCCGTTATGTTGAAATACACCTTCTGCCATTGTCTTTTAAGGAGTACTGTTCTTCTTTTCCAAAAAAAAAGGAACCTCATTTAACCGCATCAAAGCGTTATCAGGATTATATCTTAAATAGTTCTTTTCCCTACACTTTGGAGCTTACCGGAAGAGAAAACAGTAAGAGTCTTATTCAAAATTATCTTGGTGGAATTTATAATACAATTCTGTTAAAAGATATTGTTGCCAGAAAAAATATTTCCGACGTATTAATGCTGGAAAGTCTTGTGCGTTTTTTATTTGATAATATTGGATGCGAAACATCAACAAAAAAAATCTCCGATTCCATGACAAGCGCGGGAAGAAAAATTTCTGTACATACTGTGGAAAGCTATATATCCGCATTGACAGACAGTTTTATTTTATACCGGACAGGCCGCTTTGACATAAAAGGAAAGCAATATTTAAAGACAGGGCATAAATATTATCTTGTAGATACTGGATTGCGGCACTTCTTGCTTGGCTCTCAAATAAAAGATGAAGGCAGGGTTTTGGAAAATATTATTTTTCTGGAACTGCGCAGGCGAGGTTATGAAATTTGTTTTGGCAAGATTGATAATGTAGAAGTAGATTTTGTCGCAGTTAAAAACGGTATCCCGGCATATTATCAGGCTGCCATGACTGCGCGCGAAAAATCAACCATGGAACGCGAACTCAAACCTTTGGATATTATCCGCGATCATTATGAAAAGTTTCTAATAACAATGGATGACGATCCTCCCGCCTTTTTTAACGGAATAAAACGCATTAACGCAATAGACTGGCTTTTGGGAGAATAAAACCAGCCGCATGCAGAAATTAATGTTAGTGTTATTATTGTTTCATTTATAACACACAATTAATTCTCAAAAGAGCCTCACACATAGACACCAAGGATATTCTCCGTTCTTAACAAACATGAAAAAAATTGACGCAGATATTGAAAAAGATGAAATATTTACATTAGATGATAAATTGAAAAAATTAATAAAATAGTAAATGAATTAGGTTGTTGTTTCCATTTCCTCCGTGCCTCCGTGTGAACTCTTTTCTGATCCAATGCAAAACACCAAATATCCGAAGTTTCCAGTGCATGGACATACGGCGGCGTTGTCTACAATTTTTTGCAGACTATACTTGAGCTTTTTCCAATAACTGAAGTTATCGAACAACCCTATTATTAAATATTTTTAAATTTGGCGTTTGGGTTTGATATTGATTTTTTTACATATTTATACATTGTTAATCCATCCTTTTCATGCTATACTAGCTTATGCCTATGTATGCTTTTATTAAATTTAACCAAGCAGCTTTCAGACATGGCAAAACAGAAGCCGACATTATCAGAGCTTTTGAGACATTTATTTATGAAGACCCAATTGAGGATGCTGATAATAAGTATCTTTTGATAGGGTTCGATATTAATGGAAATTTGGTTGAAGTAATGTATAATAAGATAGATGATGATTCTATCAATGTATTTCATGCAATGTCTTGCAGAAAAGAATATCGTGAGATGGTATAGAAACAGGAGATAATAATGCCGGAAATGACAGAAGAAGAAGCATTTGCTTTGGATGAGTTGTATACAAAAACTACTCCTAAATTAAGGAAAGGTGAGGGAGGCTTCTTTACAGAACGCCGAGCCAGAATGTTGCTGCTTGATGAGAAGACTGTCCGGATTCTTGACGCTCGCGCTAAGTCCATGCATCAAACTCCTTCTGAATTTATTACCCAACTTATTCAAAAAGAACTGGCTGCCGCTGTTTAACTTTTTCTCTTATAATCCCAACCACTGCAACAGACCATAGATTTGATTGTTGCTTGCTCTCTGTTTAAATAAAAATGTTAATTTTCTCTACATTGTTAATTGTGATTTTATTATGTTACCCCAGATAATACTTCACATAATAAAATCTTTTTTCTTGTGCAAGTTTTTTATGCCGTTTATTATCAGAAACAAAAATAATACACCGTATAAACTTAATGTTAAAAACGCGGAAATCCATGTTAGTGTTAATATTGGTTCATTCATATTAAAAAGTACCAAGCTGGATATGGTATACCATGATACTCAAGCGACACTAGACAATTTGGGTGTCAGGTACTTGTCATCTCTGGAATTTTAAACATATAGTAAATTTAAACAAAATTAAAATGTTTAATTCAGTTAATCTAAAAGAAGGGTATAATATATTGGAAATAAGAAGTCCAAGGGAGGTAATTGAAAATGAATAAGGAAAAACAATTCGACTGTATTAATTTTAAAAATGAATTACAGAGAAATTTATTGGAAAAAAATGGGGCAAAAAATATAAAAGAATATGCAGCATATGCAAATAAACTTGCAGAAAAATCAACATTAAATAAAAAATATAAAAAAAGCGCAAACTGCACATAGCCGCAAGACCTGCCGCCGTCGTACCTGCAGCGAAATTTCCAGCAATAATACACTGTATAAACTTAATGTTAAAAACACGAATATCAATGTTAGTGTTATTATTGGTTCATTCATAACACACAATTAATTCTCGAAAGAGCCTCACAAATAGAACCGCAGGTTCCCAGTACGTAGGATTTTTCTGCTATTTTTAAATCAAAAAAATAGATATTGACTATCTCAAATTCATTATAGATAATAAAATTATGGAAGTTGCTTATACTTTTTGGGAAGCCGATGACGGCTGGTTTGTGGGTTATTTAAACTCATATCCTGATCATCTCACTCAAGGACATAATCTTGAAGAATTAGAAATCATGCTTTCCGATGTTTACCAAATTCGTCAAGAAGAAGAAAAAAGATTGTCGCAAAAACGGAAAAACGGCATTTTACATATAAAGGTTCCTGCTTGAAACGGCAAAAATTACTAAAAGAAATAATAAAACGCGGAGCTGTTTTTGTGCGTCATGGCGCAAACCACGATATCTACGAAAATCCAAGAACAAATACATCAACTCAAATCCCAAGACATTCAAATATTAATGAGATAGTAGCAAAGGCAATTATCAAATTCTTTAATTAATTGATAATATTACGAACCATCACGAACAAAGGCAAAAAAATTTTACTACACATCCAATGTATGGAAAATGCGCATCCCATGTGCCTCGTGCTGACCGTTTCCGATCCCCTTGAGCTTACGTCCTAAACGACCCCGGGTGGCTGCTAATAATATAACTTATTGAAATAAAAATGTCCAATACAAAACGCCAAATACCCGCAGGTTTCAGACACTTGTACGTGTCCCCGAGTCTCACACAGAGGCACAAAGGCACAGAGGATATGGAAACAACAATATAAACCTTATCCCATTTTAATAATCGGTATACAAATAATTAAAGCCGAAATTAAAGTAAAATGTTGTATCAAATATCTCTGTGTTCTCTGTGTGATGTCTTGGACTTCCCCTGCTGCTTTAGCTGAGACAAGACCTGCCGACGCCATACCATATCCGAAGTTTCCAGCGCATGGACGTACGGCGGCGTTTTTTTCAATTTTTGCAGACTATGTTTGAGCTTTTCCAATAACTGAAGTTATCGAACAACCCTATTATTTAATATTTTTAAATTTGGCGTTTGGGTTTAATATTGATTTTTTTACATATTTATACATTGTTACTTACTTCTTCATATGCTATATTTATTTAATGACCATTACACAAACTGTAGAAATCCCGGCTGACCGCCGTATTACCCTTGAAGTTCCCCGTGATGTTCCGACAGGACCGGTTATACTTACCTTTACACCCTACGGCAAGAAAAAAGGCGAATTTGAAGATTTACTTTCTGTTTCCAATAGTACGCTGGATTTTTGGGATAATGAAGACGATGAGGTTTGGAACAATGTTTGATCAGGGTGAAATCCTGTTAATTCCTGTTCCGTTTTCCGATTTATCTTCTGTTAAGAAAAGACCTGTGCTGGTGTTATCCAACTCTATACATAATGTATCCGGCAGAAATATTATTGTAATTGCGATTACATCTAACCTTGTACAAAAAGGCATTGAAATTTCAAATGATAGTTTGATAGACGGTTCTTTACCAAAGAAATCTATTATCAAAGTCGATAAATAGTAAACTTCCCCCGATTATACTTCACATAATAAAATCTTTCTTCCTACGCCAGTTTTTTATGCCGTTTATTATCAGAAACAAAAATAACACACCGCATAAACTTAATGTTATAAACGCGGAAATCCATGTTAGTGTTAATATTGTTTCATTCATAACACACAATTAATTCCCGAAAAAGCCTCACAAATAGAACCGCAGGTTCCCAGCATCAAGGAGCCGGAACCAACATTTTAACTTTATTACTTTTTCAACAATCGGTATGAAAATTAATAAAATAGTAATTAAATTAGGCTATTGTTTCCATTTCCTCTGTGTCCTCCGTGCCTTGGTGTGAATTCTTTTCTCATCAAATACAAGATACCCAATACCCGAAGGTTTCAGACACTTGCGCGTGATCCCTGGTCTCACACAGAGGCACAAAGGCACAAAGGATATGTAAAAAACAATATATACCTTATTCCCATTTTGATAAGATAAATTATGCCGCACGGCGCAGCACCAAAAAATGCCGATATGTTGTTAACAAGTAAGAGCATCTTTAGGTGTTCGCCAGTGCGTTACAAACTCTTACTTAAAAAGCCCGAATAGCACAAACATGTAATTCGCAGCCCTTGGCGGGGCCTATCTGTTCACCGCCAACCTGTTTGAAATACATACAGTATGCGCCGCCTTCATAATTACTCTGCGACGAAGACCAGATATTAACTTCCACTAGATTATCAAAGTGATTTCTTGCTTTAAACATTTCATATAATTCGTCTTTGCTCGGTAAAAACCAGTCGCTTTTACCGCCGTTTTCATAATCGGCGCATTCTTTTGCGGCAGGAGCTGCCGGATCACTTGCAAGAATAAGCGCAGTGTTATTTTTCCCGGTACCTATTGCTGTTTTTGTGCCTGGTATATCAGTTTCTTCAAAATCTGATGATGCCCATGTCCATATATACTGTCCTTGAAAGGGAGCAGCTTCAAGGTAGTAAGCGGTAAACGAATCAGTGCCTGTTACCGTAAAACCGGAATGTTTATGGTAAAAGATTATTCCGCCGCCTTCACCTGTTTCTCCTATTGCAAGGCATTCCTCATCACAACCGCCAGTGCCGTCATCGCCGCCACATGCGGTGAACCCGAACCCAATCATCGCTACTATAGCGATAATTCCTACGATCAACGCAAAATGCATCATTTTCGTCTTTTTCATTTTCTTTTCCTTTTCGGTTTTAAAACCGTTTTAGACTTTTATTCCTCATACGAGGAACATATGTAAATTCTTCTCTCCATCTTCTGTACCAGTACTAGTTTGCTGGTGTAATTGAAACACTCATATTGATTATTTTTAATATAACTTTTCCTATATCTGAGTCAGAGACTTGGAACTTACCTTTTCCGGTATACATAAAAATAAGCATAATTTATTATGATCGGGTATAAAAAGCCGCTTGCTTTTTGCATACGCATGGCCGCAGCAATTTATCTATTGCCTTGACCAAACAGGTCCGTTCTTTACATAGACGCCTGCTCTTCTGCCTTGCCCAATGTAGAAATTACTAAGGGCTTCTTCAAATGATTTCATACTAAGATCATTTATATTTGCCGGCAAGGTAACTCGTGTAAGCGTATTTGGAAAAGCGTTATTTATCCAAGTAATTGATGCTGGTATAACTACTGTTGTCAGTGGATTTTCATAAAAACTCCCTCCTAATAATTCTGTAACGCCATTAGGAATAGTTACCGATGTTATTTGGTTACCGATAAACGCATCACCATCGACCTTTCTTACACTGGCGGGTATAGTAATTGAAGTTAGCATATTATTGCTAAACATTCCTACTGCAATATCTCTTACTCCATTTCCCAGTGTAAATGATGTTAAACCACATGATTTAAAAGCCTGGTACCCAATTTCAGTAACCGAATTTGGAATAACAATTGTTGTAAGATTTTTGTTTTCAGAAAAAGCCTCAGCGCCAATTAAAATTATAGTGTTTGGAATTGTTACACTGGTGAGATTTTTATCGCGAAAAGCACCGTCACCTATTTGAGTAACAGGAAGATTATACAACCTGTTTGGGATAACCACATTTTTAATTCCAATAATTATTTTATAACTTCTGCTGTTTACATCAATCCATAAAGTTTCACATGCTTTATAATTAGCAATTTCTACGCCGTTTTGAATTTGTCTTATATCAAAATCATCTTCTCTTAATGGGCGATTATAACTTGCCTGTTTGTCAGGCAAACCTTTTAATACGGTAATTGCTCTTCCTGCTTCCTCTTGATTGCCGCCTGATACGCCAATTTTGACTACGTTTTCAAATTGGATGAGCGCCTCGGAATAATTTCCTGCTGCAAGAAATTCAATTGCAGCCTGAAAAGCCGCATCTGACTGCGCGGTTAATCTTGTTCTTTCAATTCCCGCTATTCTGTTTTGTATATTTTGCGTATTATATCCCGAAGGAGCGGATTCAATAGCCTGTTTATACATCGCTATCGCTTCGTCAAACTTGTTTTCACGTTGAAGTCTATCCGCTTCTGCCACAATACGATCTGTTCTTTCCCTAAACATTGCTGCTTTCGCATCGGTTATTTGACGCGTGTTATAGCCTTGAGGCGCAGATTGAACTGCCGTATCATACATTGCCGAAGCTTCATCAATATTTCCCGTTTGCCGCAGTCTTTGCGCTTCAGCAAAAAGCCGATCAGTTCTTTCCTTAAACATTGCCGCTTTTGCATCGGTTATTTGACGTGTGTTATAACCTTGAGGCGCAGATTGCGCTGCCGAATCATACATTGCCGAAGCTTCATCGATATCTCCTGCTTGGCGAAGTCTTTGCGCCTCTGCAAAAAGACTATCCGTTCTTTCCCTTAGCATTGCGGCTCTTGCATCGGTTATTTGACGTGTGTTATAACCATGAGGCGCAGATTGTACTGCCATATCATACATTGCCAAAGCTTCCGTTATATTTCCTGCTTGGCGAAGTCTTTGCGCTTCTGCAAAAATATGTTCTGTTTTTTCTCTAAGTGTTGCCGCTTTTGCGTCTGTTATTGGGCGTGTATTATAACCTGAAGGTGCAGACGCAGCAGCTCTGTCATACATTGCTACAGCTTCTTCAAAATTACTTTCTCGCCGCAGTCTTTCCGCTTCATTAAAAAGCTGTGTAGTTCTACCTTCCTGCGCTTGTTGAAGCAAAGCAGGTGCGTCTCTGTTGCGCGGTTCCAGCGCAAGGGCGGCTTGAAATGATTCGATAGCTTGCTCGAACCTTTGCGCCTGTAAATGCTCCCTGCCTTGCGCAATGTGATCTCTTGCTCTCTGGGCTGCTGCTGTGCCGAATACAAGGCAGATTAACAAGGCGGCTAAAAAAATCCGTTTTGTCATAATCAATTCTCCTTAAATGTTTTTTTATCTGCATAAGCAGACAATTAAAAAGCAGGTGTTTTAACATACGCAAAAACCCTGCGTTTTTCCAATTGAGAAAATAAACTAATTCGTTTCTTTTGATCATTGGAAAAATTTTCAATCATTTCCGGAATTTTGTCATGAGTAGTTACGCACGGTTTTGAACGAATTTTAAAGATTTTTTTACTACTATAAAGTGCAATATTATGGAAGAAATTTACCAATTTAGAGATAAAAACCTATTTATCCAAATTTTATTCCTAAAACGGTGTTCCTAATTTCCTTCCATTGTTTTTTAGAAAAGGCTTTATAGATTTCGTTTTTTCGTAATTCACGAAGCGCTATATCAACAAGAACCCAACCGCATGGTGTTTCTCTTAGATTTTCAAATGTATCAACACGAATTATTTTTCTATTTCTTAATATAAGTGTTTTAAGTTTCCTGTTTTTTGCTTTCCATTGGCAAAATATGCCAATACTAATAATTAATGGTATAAGAACAAATAATATTTTTAATATTATTATAAATAAATTTAGAGGGATAAAAAAAATATAACAACTTATACCTATTAGGATAAAGGCAAATACATTTATATACAGAAAACGAAAAATATTCATTATAAACCTTTTTTATAATTTTAACTTTTGAGAATAATATCTGCCTTTAAAACCGCATAACAGCTTTCACTTGACTATCATGCGGTATCTCGGAAAAACTGCCTTCTTAATCTTTGGGAAAAAGGCATTCGCATAAAGATCGTCCCACACAACATTTGAATAATGCACAGGGACAACAAAGTATTTTTACCCAGGTCGGTTTATTTCTTCCGCCGCCAGATGCTTTTGCCGATGATTTATTACTGCTTGCAGCGACCGCAAAACTATCACATTTTGTAGCATGCTTTCCATGCATTAAATCATTCGCGGCAGTACAATTAGAATCTGCTGTGCATTTAAAAGGGCTAGAATCACTCTTGATATGTTTAAAATATTTACAACTCCCGCACATTGGCACTGCCATTGCGTCACCAGACATATCACCATAACCTCCCGCCCATCTGTTAATACCTGCCATAATTTTCTCCTTTCTCTTTACAAATTTCTTTGACCGCTCAAGCGGTCTAAAAATTTTCAATCATTTCTGGAATTTTGTCATGAGTAGTTACGCACGGTTTTGGAAGAAATTTGAAGAAACTTTTTCTATTATAAAGTGCAATGTTATGGAAGAAATTTACCAAAAAGGCGAAGGTTATGTTTTAAGTGGCAGGTATGAGGTGTGTCTTTTTGTTATAGCGTTGGAATGTGTTATATTTGACAGTGGTATTATCGAGAGGGGAACCTTCACCCTATAGGGCTCGGTCGAGGTTCGAAGAAGTTTAATCATCGTTATAAATTTACTGACAGGCTCTGTCAGCTTTTCGTTCCCAAAATATAACGTAGTTTGTTAGAATACGTTATTCTGGTGTGTTTGTTGTACCTACAACTTAAGAGATTAAAGCAACTTTTCAAAACCAAAAAAAGGTTGTACAATGTAAGCAGGAGAGAAGCCCATGCCGCAAGCCGAACAATTAATACGAAAAGCCGAATCTTTACCGACTGCTTTATTTGAGGAAGCTAGTCATTACATAGATTATTTATCTCAAAAAGCCCATGCCGTTTATGTTGCCGAAAAACTAGCTGAAGCTGAAAGAGAAATGGATAAACCTGATGCTAAATGGCTTACGGAAGAAGAATTCTGGGAAGAAGACGATTGAAATATAATGTTAAATTTTTATCACTCGCTATAGAAGATAAAAAAGAGATAAATGCCTATTTATCCAAATATTATCCAAATACTCCCGAGCGTTTTACCGCAACACTAAAGAAACATATTTCAAACTTAAAAGAAAATCCATATATGTATGCAATTTATCCGGAAAAACCTGAATACCGCCGTATGTTAGTTGATAACTATATTGTATTGTATAGAGTCATTGAAGCAGAAAAGAACGTAGATGTAATCCGTATTTTAAGAGCTTCATGGGATTTGCCAAAACATCTATAATCAATTTTTTCCTTACAACCTTTCCAGTTCAAGTCTCGATTTAATGCCGGTTTTGTCATAGACGCAGCTTAAAATGTTTTCCACTGTTCTCTGGCTTATGCCAAGCCGGGACGCGATTTCGCTGTTGGAAAGATTGTTTTTTACATAGGTGAGAATTTCTACTTCGCGTTTTGTTAAAAGACTGATTAATTTTGCGTTGGTATCCAGTTTTGCCTGAGCGCAGTCGTCAATATGTGTTTTGCCTTCCATGACTTTGACAAGCGCGTTTTCGAGTTCGCGTTCGCTCCGGCGTTTGCAGATGTAGCCTTGAATACCAATGCTCAACGCCGCGCTGACGTGTGCAAAGTCATCATAAGCGGAATAAACCGCGAAAATCGGCAATTTAATATTCTCCGGCGTCTGCTCTTTAAGCCATGGAATAATATCAAGACCCCAGCCGTTTTCCAGTTGAATATCTATCAGCAGCAAATCTGCCGCAGTTGGCAAAGCGGATGTTTTATGCCTGCTGTAAGGTGAAGATAAAAGCGTTTTTGCGTCTTCAATATTGGAAACCGCTCCCAATACTTTCCAGCGGCGCGTTCCGGTAAAATAAGATACAAGTCCCCCGCGCATAACCGGATGGTCTTCAATAATAATGATGTTCGGCATTTTATCCATTTGGCTGCTCCTCGGTTAATGTTGGGGTAATAACATTTCAATTCTTACCATTAAACCGTTTCCCGGTTCACTGATAAAATCGACTGTTGCGCCGATGATGGCCGCTCTCTGGCGGATGCTTCTCATCCCCAGACCTTCGCTGTAAACGCCTGCTTTATTCGCCGCGCCTGTCCCGTTATTTTGAAGGCCTGCTCCTTCGTCGGAAACACAGATTAAAATGCTCTCCTTTGCGTTGATCCAATTTCGCCTGACAACAAGAGCCGCGCGGCCCGCTTTTGAATGTTTCTCAATATTGTTAAAAGCTTCCTGAATCATGCGGTAAAGATGAAGCTGATTTTCCGCGCTGATATTTGAAAAATTTAAATTATCTTCAATAGAACAGGCGCACACAATGTCTGACCTTTTTGAAAATTGCACACAAAGCAGGGCAAGCGAATCTTTAAGCGACAGCCGCGTGAAATCAGGCGGCATAAGATTGATGCAGATTGAACGTATTAAATCCGACACCTGCTCCTCGCGGACAAGCGGAAGAACCGAATCATGCAGTTCGCGTGAAATACGAAGTCTTTCGGTTTCCAGTCCTTCAATCATCAAATTGGAAAATTCTCTGCTTATTAATTCCCGTTCCCTCGCCTTGCGCGCCATCATATACAGATAACAGAGCAACAGCATGAGTACAGTAATAAAAATCGTAAAGAGCCAAACAAGGCGGATATATGATTCTATCCCCACCGGTGCAAAAGCGCTTCCTATCGGCATAAATAATAGTATATGATATAATTAATCATGCGCAAGATAATGACAATGATTTTTTTATGCCTTGCAGGGACATTGCTTAACATCACTATCAGCAGATTAAGTTTTCTTTTGGGGATTCCTTTATATCTTGATACAGTTCTTACAATTTCTGTAACGCTTACCGGCGGGTTATTTTGCGGAGCGGTTTGCGCGGCTCTAACGAATATTATTAATCACACTTTATGGGGTTTCGGATGGGAAGGATACCTGTTTGCTGTTTGCAATATTGCCACGGCATTTATCACATGGCTTTTTATCAAGATTTTTCCAAGCGAGCTTAACCTTCTGCAAAAGAAGCCCTTAAATAACGCAGGCGTTAGCGTAAAAAGGAGTCTTATTGAAACTATTATGGACAGGGTTATTGTTCTTATAATTTTTTCATTTGCCCTGTGTCTTGGCATGAGTTTTTTGGGCGGTTTCATCGCGACTGTCATTATTACATTAGACGCTTCATATAAACCGTCAGGCTCGGGAATTGCGGCAATATTCAGCGCGACCATGTTTAAAGGAAACATGCCTGTAATAATTGCGGAAATTGTTTCGCGAATCCCTGTTAATATTGTAGACAGATTGATATCGGTATTCGCGGGTTATGGCATAGCGCTGGGTATAAGGCGGCTGATGCTCAATCGCCCTTGACTAATATCCCGTTTCCTGTGAGAATGTACAGGGACAATGGCGTTCATCAGGAGGGAATAATGGCAGAAAAGGTAATTTACGAAGGCAAATCAAAAATTGTACTTGAAGGGCCGGACAGCGGCAGTTATATTATGCGCTACAAAGATACGGCAACCGCTTTTAACGGCGAAAAAAAAGAAGACCTCTCAGGCAAAGGAAAACTGAACTCGGCGATTTCAAACCTGATCTTCGAATACCTGATGAAAAACGGCATCGAAACCCATTTAATAAAAATAATTGATGACACATCGGCGGTTGTGAAAAAGGCCGAGATCGTCATGGTCGAAGTAATCGTCAGAAATGTCGCGGCAGGAAGTTTTTCCAAAAAGTACGGCGTTCCTGAGGGGACTGCCCTCAAAAATATTACTACCGAGTTCAGCCTAAAGAGCGATGAACTCGGCGACCCGATGATAAACGACAGCCAGATTACCGCGATTGGCATAGCAACTAACGAAGAACTTTCGCACATGAGAAATCAGGCGTTAAAAATAAATGAGTTGTTGTGTGCGATGTTCATAAAAATGGGAATTAAACTTGTCGATTTCAAGCTTGAGTTTGGAAGATCCGGCGGTAAAATAATATTATGCGACGAAATTTCACCTGACTCGTGCAGGTTCTGGGACGCAGAGACCAATAAAAAACTTGATAAAGACGTTTTCCGCAGAGACCTCGGAGACGTGCTTGAAGGTTACAGGGAAGTACTAAAGAGACTGCAAAATGCCTAAGGATGATTCGCCGGGCGTGGCGCCGTCTTCTTCCGTATACGAAAATCCCCTGTGCAAAAGATACGCAAGCGCGGAGATGCAGCGTATTTTTTCCGACGATTTTAAATTTTCAACATGGCGGAAACTCTGGATTGCGCTCGCGGAAAGCCAGAAGGAACTGGGACTAAACATCAGCGACGAGCAAATCAGGGAAATGAAAGCGCATGTAAACGATATTGATTACGAAGCTGCGTCGAAATATGAAGCGGAAGTCAGGCACGATGTTATGGCGCATATCAAAGCTTACGGCGATCAATGTCCCAGCGCAAAACCTATTATTCATCTTGGGGCCACTTCCTGTTATGTCGGTGACAATACTGACATTATCGTTCAGCGCAACGCATTGCTTCGCATTAAAAGTCTTCTTGTTAGCGCAATAGACAAACTTTATAATTTCGCGGATAAGTATAAATTTCTTCCGTGTCTTGCATACACTCATTTTCAGGCGGCGCAGCCGACAACTGTGGGAAAGCGCGCGTCTTTATGGATGCAGGATTTGCTTTTTGATCTTGAACAGCTCGATTTTACCCTTAACAATTTAAAACTGCTCGGCTGCAAGGGAACTACAGGCACCTGCGCGAGCTTTCTTGAACTGTTTGACGGCAGCCATGAAAAGGTAAAAACGCTGGAAAAAAAGATCGCCGAAAAAATGAACTTTGAAAATATTTACGCCGTCAGCGGCCAAACGTATTCCCGCAAAGTCGATTATTACACGCTGTCCGTGCTGTCGGGTATCGCGCAGAGCGCGTATAAATTTTCAAATGATATCCGTCTGCTTTCGCATCTTAAAGAAGTTGACGAGCCTTTTGAAACTGGGCAGGTCGGCTCGAGCGCGATGGCGTACAAGCGAAACCCGATGCGAAGCGAACGTATCGCGTCACTTTCGCGTTTTGTAACGGCGGACGCTCTCAATCCCGCGCTTACCGCAAGCGCGCAGTGGTTTGAACGCACGCTTGACGATTCAGCTAACAGGCGTATTGCGGTTCCGGAAGCGTTTCTCGCGGTAGACGCGATACTTATGCTGATGATTAATATTTCTGGCGGCATTACAATTTATCCTAAACAAATTGAAAAACATTTAAACGAAGAGCTTCCCTTTATGGCAACAGAAAATATTTTAATGCACTGCGTTAAAAAAGGCGGCGACAGGCAGGAATTGCACGAAAAAATTCGTCTGCACTCGGTGGAAGCCGCGAAGGGAATAAAATTGAAAGGCGATGATAATGATCTGCTTGATCGCATTGCGGGGGATTTGTCTTTCGGCGTAAAGCGCGACGAGCTTGATAATCTGTTAAACGCCAAACAATTTACAGGCAGAGCAGAGCAGCAGACTGAAGAATTTTTACGCGAGGTTAAAAAAATATTAAACGCAAATAAAGAATTTTTAGGCGCGCAGGCGAATATATCTGTTTAGGAGAAGAAAATGCTTACAGCGATAGTCGGTATTAACTGGGGCGATGAAGGCAAAGGCCGCATGGTCGATTTGCTGTCGGAAGGATACGATGTTATCTGCCGTTATCAGGGCGGCAACAACGCGGGTCACACTGTTGTAAACGATAAGGGAAAGTTTATTTTAAATCTTCTGCCTTCAGGAATTCTGAGAGACGGCGTTACCAACATTATGGGTAACGGAATGGTGATCGACATTGAGCATCTGTGCGGCGAGATTGATAAATTAACTGAAAAGGGAATAAAAATCACTCCTGAAAGTTTGATGATTAGCGATAAAGCTTTTATTTGCATGCCTTATCACGTGCAGCAGGATGTGCTTGAAGAAGAGCGTCTTGGCGATCAAAAGTACGGCTCGACAAAAAGAGGCATCTCTCCTGTGTACGGCGACAAATATATGAAGAAAGGCGTGCGTATACTCGACCTTTTGTCGCCCGAAACTCTTGAACAAAAACTTGCCGGTATTATTACATGGAAAAATCAAACCTTAAAAGGTTACGGCGCGGATGACGCAAGCCCGCAAGGTATTTTAAAATGGCTTCACGATTACGGAAACAGGCTTTTGCCTTTTATTAAAGACACGACAGAGTATTTAAATAAGGCTGTCAGCGCCGGTAAAAAAGTGTTATTCGAAGCGCAGTTAGGCGCGTTACGTGATATTGATTACGGCATTTATCCATACACAACGTCTTCGCAGACGCTTGCAGCTTACGCGCCCATTGGAGCCGGCATTCCCGGCAAAAAACTGGATAACGTAATCGGCGTTATGAAAGCGTATTCAAGCTGCGTTGGAGAAGGGCCCTTTGCCGTTGAAATGTTCGGCGATGAAGGCAAAGCTCTCCGCGAAGCCGGTGCCGAGTACGGGGCCGCGACAGGACGTCCGCGCAGAGTCGGCGCTTTTGACATTATTGCGAGCAGGTACGGCGTAATGACGCAGGGCGCGAATGAAATCGCGCTTACAAAACTTGATGTACTTTCTTACATGGATAAAATCCCTGTCTGCGTCGCGTACGAAATTGACGGAGTAAAAACAGAACAGTTTCCATCAGGAGATAAACTCACGAAGGCAAAACCTGTGATCGAATATCTTGACGGTTTTAAAGCTGACGTTTCAAAATGCAGAAAGACGGAAGACCTTCCCGAAACCGCGTTCAAATATATACGTTATATAGAAAAAGCTGTTGGGTGCCCCATTCGTTATGTGTCGGTCGGCGCGGAACGTGATGAATATTTGAAGATGAATAGCTGACAATTTTATTTATTTTTCTTATAATATGACAAGCGCTTGCCCGCTCTATTTGAGGAAGATATGCCCGAAGTCCAAGCATGTATCGCTCTGCAAAATATTAATCACAGTTTTGGGGATAAACAGGTCCTGTACGAAGTGAATTTGAATGTTTCGCACGGTCTTATTTACGGACTTTTAGGGCCTTCCGGCTGCGGCAAAACCACAACTGTAAAAATCATGGCTGGAATTCTGGAAGCGTCATCCGGTTCCGTGCATGTGTTAAGCGAAACCATGCCGAAACTTTCTCTCATGAACCGCATAGGTTACATGGCTCAATCCGATGCTTTATACGGCAATTTAACCGCAGAAGAAAATCTCGCCTTTTTCGGTTCGCTCTACGGAATCAATAAAGAAAAGATAAAAGAAAAAATAAAAGAGGTCATGAGCCTTGTAAACTTAAACGATCACAGGACAAAACTTGTCGCGTCTTATTCAGGCGGAATGAAGAGGCGGCTTTCTCTTGCGATGGCTTTGCTTCACGAACCTGAAGTTTTAATTCTTGATGAGCCTACTGTCGGCATCGATCCTGTGCTGCGAAAAAGCATCTGGGACACTCTTAAATCAATGACAGATAACGGGATTACGATTATTGTTACCACTCATGTTATGGATGAAGCTGAAAAATGCGATGAGCTTGCTATGATGCGAGACGGGCGTTTAATCGCGGTTGGCACGCCTATGCAGCTTCAGAAGGATATCGGCGCGTCAAGCATCGAAGAAGCGTTTATTCACTACGGAAGGAGCGATCATAATGAAGGTTAGAGCGGTCGCGCTTCGGATTTTACAGCAGATGCGCCACGACAAGCGCACTCTTGCGCTGATGTTTGCCGCGCCTGTTCTTGTTTTAACATTAATTTATTTTGTTCTTGACGAAACAAATATGGAGGGGCATGTCGCGATAATCAGCGCGCCTGAAAATTACATTAATGCTCTTGCGGATTATAATATTATCACTTCCCATTATAATGAGAGAGACGCAAGAATCGCGATTGAGAGAGGAGAAATTGACGCGAGCATACGCATAATTAACGGAAAATCTTTTATAGAGATTGACGGCAGTAAACCCGATCAGGCAAAAATGATTCTTAACGCTCTTGAAATCGCCAAATCGAGCATGATTCAAAACAGGCCGGATTTAAAATCGGAAATAGTTTATATTTACGGATACGACGATTTATCGGGATTTGACAATTTTGGATCTGTGTTGGTCGGGTTCATGATTTTTTTCTTTGTGTTTTTGATTGCTGGCATTTCATTTCTTCAGGAGAGGACTACAGGAACACTTGAAAAACTTCTTTCCACGCCGATTAAACGCCGTGAAATTGTCGCAGGTTATGTTCTCGGATTCGGCGTCATTACCCTTGTCCAGTCGGTTATAATCAGTTTATATGTCGTTTATGTGTTAGGTGTAATGATGATCGGCTCCATTTACCTGATTTTAATAATCACCTTCTGCACGACAATGATGGCTCTTACTCTGGGTATACTGCTGTCAACCGCCGCTAACAACGAGTTTCAGATGATACAATTCATTCCAATTATAATCGTTCCGCAGGTTTTTTTCTCGGGGTTATTTCAGCTGACGCCAGTATGGGAAGCCGTGGGCAGATTCATGCCGCTTTATTATGTGGCGCACGCGTTAAAGGAAGTGATGATAAGGGGCGGAGGCTTACAGGAAATTTATTTTGATCTTATTGTTATGGTCTGCCTCTCACTGCTTTTTATTCTTGCGAATATTCAGCTTTTAAAACGTTACAGGAAAATATAAGGAGAAAGTTATATGAAACATAAAAAGTTTGCTCCGTTAATTATTTTATTAATACTTGTATGCGGTTTTTTTGGTTTTCGCCTTATACGCGGAAATGATCTGGTTCTGCGCGGAGAGGTTGAAGGAACAATTTATTCGCAGATTTCCGAAGTTCCGGGAAGAATCATCGAAATGAATATCGAGCTTGGGAGTCCTGTAAAAGCCGGAGATATTATCGCACAGCTTGACTCGACAGATCAGAAATATTTGCTTGAACAGCTTGAGATCAATCTTGAAAGAATGCAATTGATGAGCGAAGAAGGTTTGATAACCGCGCGAAACAGTGTAACATCCGCCGAAGCAAGTTTTAGAAGCGCGCAGGCAAGCTACAATCAGGCAAGGGATGACATCGAGCCGCTTGAAAAACTGTGGGAAGCGGGCGGAATTGCACGTAACGAACTTGACAGGGCGCGCTTAAGGCTGACTCTTGCCTCCGATGCAATGGAATCCGCGAGAAGCCAGCTCCAGACCGCAAGGTCTCATCTGTCTTTGATGCAGTCGGGTGCGAATTCAAGAACCATCGCTCTTGCTGAGGCGGATATTAAAGAGATAGAGAGCAGGATACGGCAGATGCGGGAAACGCTTGAAAAGTATGATATTAAAGCAAGCTGCGGCGGCACAGTAATCAGCATTAATTATAATTTAGGTTCGATAGTAAACGCAGGTTTCAACATCGCGGACATTTCGTCGGATAATCAAAAGTATGTTGTATGCTATGTGCCGAGCGGCGAAAGCGGCAAGTTATCATACGGACAGTTTGTAACGATCAAAAACGGCAAAGAGGAAATCCAGGGAGAGGTTCGTTATATTGATGTAAGAAGCCAGTATACGCCGAAGGATATGCAGACATCGGCGACGAAAAATAAAGTCAGCGTGAAGGTAAGGCTGCTTCTTCCGCCTGAATCAACATTAGTTCCCGGCAATAAAGTCAAAGTTGTTATAAGGTAGCGAAAATATTTTTGCAGGAGTCCGGGTGAATGGCAGGTGATACAGCGGAAAAACGCTTGACAAAATCCGCCGTTTTTTATATAAATAAACACGGCTATTGAGCCGCGAACAAAGGCGTTCATCTTACCGTTTAATCTCTTGGGATTTATCGTATTCCGGGCAATGCGGGATTAAACGGCAGATGAACGTTTTTTTTATTTAACCGCGCATGCTTTAGAGTGTTGGGTACAGGAGAAAGGGTATTAATTATGAAACGAGTATACGTTAACGAGAAGTGGTGTCTTGGCTGCCATCTGTGCGAGTATTACTGCGCATTTGCTGGCACTAACGAAAAGGACATGGCTCGCGCGTTAAAAGACATTAAGATACGTCCGAAAATTAAAATCGAAGAAAAGGACGGAGTGAGTTTCGCGGTTTCATGCCGTCATTGCAATGAACCGCTGTGCGTAAAAGGATGCATCACAGGAGCGCTTACGATTTCTGACGGCGTTATAACAATCAATCACGACAGATGCGTTAGCTGCTACACCTGCATATTAAGCTGTCCCTTTGGCGCGGTTTCTCCTTCCGAAGACGGCGCTGTCGAAAAGTGCGAACTGTGCGTAAAGACAACAGGCGGCACTCCGGCCTGCGTAAAAGGCTGTCCAAATAACGCGATTGTTTTTGAGGAGAGAGGCTAATATGAAATACGTTATAATCGGCAACTCGGCTGCAGGTATAGGCGCGGTTGAAGGATTACGCGCTGCTGAAGTAGCGAGCCAAATAGACAAACAAGGCGAGATTACAATTATCACTAACGAAGCGCATCACACATATTCGCGCCCTCTTATTTCGTATCTTCTGCTTGGAAAAGTCACGGAAGAAAATATGAAGTACCGCGGTGAAAATTTCTACACTGATAACAACGTCACTCTTTTAACAAACACAGCAGTGACAAAAATCGACGCGGAAAAAAAACAGCTCTCTCTTTCGACCGGAAAAAATATATCCTACGACAAACTGCTTGTCGCATCAGGTTCCTCTCCATTTGTGCCTCCGTTTGACGGCCTTGATACAGTAAAAGACAAAACCACCTTCATGAGTCTTGATGACGCGCGTGCGCTGGATGAAATGCTCTCGAAAAAGAAAGACGCAAAAGTTTTAATAATAGGCGCGGGATTAATAGGACTTAAGTGCGCTGAAGGAATCGCGAAAAGGGTTTCAAAAATTGTTGTCGCAGATCTTGCGCCGAGGATTCTTTCGAGCATTCTTGACGAAGACGCCGCGAAACTTGTGCAGGAACATATACAAAATCAGAGCAGCCAATCGGCAGCGGTTGAATTTAAACTTGCAAGCAGCGTTAAAAAGTTTGATAAAAATACAGCGGTATTTGAATCAGGCGAAACTGTCAGCTTTGACGCGCTTGTGCTTGCTGTAGGCGTGCGTCCGAACACTTCGCTTTTAAAAGACATCGCAAATATCGATCGCGCCATTTTAGTAAATGGAAAATCCGAAACTTCGGCAAAAGATATTTACGCCGCCGGAGACTGCACCCAGGCGCTGGATGTATCAAGCGGGCAGAACAAGGTCATGGCGCTTTTGCCTAACGCTTACATGCAGGGCGAGTGCGCCGGCATTAACATGGCAGGCGGAGAGAAGAGTTTTGACAAGGCGATTCCAATGAACGCGATTGGATTTTTCGGTCTTCACATGATCACCGCGGGGAATTATGTTGGAGAGACTTTTGTAATGAGGAATGAGGAAGATTTAAGTTATAAGAAATTGTTTTATAGTGATAATAAATTGAACGGGTATATTTTGATTGGTAATGTTGAGAAGGCGGGGATTTACACGAGCTTGATTCGGGAGCGGACGCCGCTTGATACAATTGATTTTACTCTTGTCTGCGAAAAACCCGGGCTTATGGCGTTTACAAAAGAAGACAGGATGGTAAAGCTCAGCGGGGCGAAAAGTTAAAAGTTACTGCTATAGGTATTTGCCGTTTGTGCGACAGATACCTATAGCCGGCAATTACGCCGCTTTTTCAAAAACGGGAAGGTTATTATTGAACAACACGTTCCCTCTAAGCTCAAACGGCCCTTCTATGTTGCTGATGTATACCTTGCCTTCCGAAACAGTATATGTCTCTGAGTATTTCCTGGGCTTTAGCGTATAAACGCAATTTGTCTGATCAACAAATTCCACCGACACATGGCTCTGATACAAATCGCACCAGTTGTTCCATTTGGTCCCAACCAATTTTTCAGGCTCAATCGGGGTTGGGGTTGTTTTAGCCAATTTTTCAAAAGTATTCATAATATCCTCCGTTATTAAAATAATTTGTTTTATTATTACATTATTAAAAATAAGAAAATTTTAAGCCGCCGGCAAGGTTTTTATGAAATATTGTTAATTAGCAGCCAATCTATAATATTTATTTTTTTTATACCATTTTTTAATGTTTCTGCGATATTTAACGCGGAAACAGGACTGCCTATTGAATTAAATGCAAAATTTACTTCAATCCCTTATTGACAAAAAATATCAAATTTGGAGGTTTTTGTCAATAAGGAATCAAGACGCAAAAAGCGCGGAATTGTTAACCAAGAAACGCAGTTTTTCTCCTGTTAATGCGTAATCACCAACATGGCAGAGGCGCAAAGCCTTGCGAGGCTAAGATGGCAGAATTCTATAAAAGTGTTTATTGGACGAGTCCGCTGGTTCGCTTAGGAAGCTGTGCTGTCTTCTAATATATTACTTGAATACACGTTTTGTTTCGCAGCGGACTTGGATACACAACTGACATTAACGCAGCCATAGACGCCTCGCAAGGCTTTGCGCCTCTGCTGTGTTGGTAAGCACTGGAAGATTAAAGATTAATTTCGCATAATAATAATTAATATCCCTCAAGTCCGAGTTCTTCCCTGTTTTTTCTTAATAGTTTTACAAAATCGAGCGTAAGTTTTTGATCTTCCGAAGACAGCTCGTCAAAAATTCTTAATAATGAACGTTTTTTCGGACTGGAGAAAATTGGTATAACAGTTTCCTTGTTATCATTATGTCCGTTTAATAAGTATTCTACTGTTACACCTAAGGCATTCGCTATTTTTGCAGCTGTATCCGCAGGCGGCATCGAGGCCTGTTTGCCAAGATAACTATCGATAGCTCCTTTGGCCACTTCTGCTTTCGCGGCAAGTTCTTTTACTGTTAGCCCTTGATAATCAAGCTCTTCGCGCAAAATTTGCCGAAAATTCTTCTCCATAATTAAAATAATATGATATTTACCTTATCGAAGTTGACATAATATAGTAATTACTGTATAATATTTGTGTAATATAAAGATTAAAAACTTTAGAAATACCTCGATGCAGTTATTTAAGGAGTTATTTATGGTTAAGACAGTAAAATTGATGGGAATTATCGCTATTTTGGCAGTAATTGAAGTCGGTTTTTGGGGTTGTGAAGACGGCGGCGGATATCCAACCCTTACAGGAACTGTATATATTGAAGGATTTACACAGGTTGGACAGACGCTGACCGCAAATACTAGCAATTTGGACGGTGATGGAACTATTAGTTATTTATGGAAGCGTAACGGAACTGATGAAATTGGTTCTGATAAAACGTATACGGTAAAGACCGAGGACATCGGCTCGACTATCACCGTAACCGTGACCCGCTCCGGTTATTCAGACAGCATTACAAGCGAATCGACAGCAATAATCACCTCATATACGCCGGGGTTAGCTTTTACGTTAATAAATAATGGAACAGCGTATTCGGTTTCTAAAGGAACTGCAACCGCTTCATTTGTTACTATACCAACAGTATTTAACGGACTCCCTGTAATAGAAATTTCAGATTCAGGATTTTCTTCCTATTCGAATATGACAAGCATAATTATTCCCAACGGTGTAACAAGGCTAGGAAACTACGCTTTTTTTAATTGCGGTAATTTAGAAAGCGCAGTAATACCAGCCGGCGTTACAAATATTGGTAATTTTGCGTTTCAGGATTGCGGCAGTTTAACTACGGTTTATTATGGTGGAGCTTCCAGTACAAATTGGGCGAGTGTTGCAATTGGTTCAAGTAATACAACTCTTACGAACGCTGATCGTTATTACTATTCAGAAACAAATCTTGGTATAGCTGGTTTTTTCTGGCATTTTGTAAACGGAGTACCAGTTGGCTTTATTAATTATTCTGTTATTTTTGTCAGTAATGGAGGAAGCGCTGTCACCGCTCAAGTTATCGAATATGGATATACAGCGACATATCCTGACAATCCTACACGAAGCGGTTATGTTTTTCATGATTGGTATAGCGACATTGAGCTGACAATTGAATATGATTTTTATACTTCAATTGTTTCTAATATAACATTATATGCCAAGTGGGCAGATCCTTATAATACGGTTATTTTTAACAGTAATGGAGGAAGCGCTGTAACTGCTCAAGTTATCGAATATGGACATACAGCGACACGTCCTAATAATCCAACCAGAGACGGATATATTTTTGATGATTGGTACAGTAATATTGATCTGACAACAGTATATGATTTTTATTACACACCAGTTACTTCAAATATTACATTGTATGCAAAATGGTTAGTACCTTATACTGTTACTTTTAACAGCAATGGAGGAAGTGCGGTAATTGACCAATTTATCGGAAATGGTCGTACAGCGACACGTCCTGATAATCCAACCAGAAGTGGATATGTAATTGAAAACTGGTACAGAGATTCAGGACTAACAACATTATATAATTTTTCAACACCTGTAACATCAAATATTACATTGTATGCAAAATGGAAAGTATGGAATGTTAGCATAGATGGTATAGAAATGGTACAGATTCCAGAAGGTACACTTGCTTGGCCAACCGCGACAATAACACTAAGTGCTTTTAAAATGGGTAAGTATGAAGTAACTCAAGCTCAATATCAAGCTGTAATGGGAAATAATCCAAGTTCTTTTAGATCAAGTCCGGCAACAGGAGAAGTACAAAGCAAGAGACCTGTAGAGTATGTAACATGGTATGACGCAGTGGAGTTCTGTAATAAACTCAGTGAAACAGAAGAACTTACACCAGTGTATACGATAACAGGGAGAACACCTGAAGTTGGATATCCTATAACATCCGCAACAGTAACGGTGAATTGGGAAGCCGACGGTTATCGTTTACCGACAGAAGCGCAGTGGGAGTACGCGTGTAGAGCAGGGTCAACAACAAACTGGTATTTCGGTAATAATGAAAGCGAACTTGGAAATTACGCATGGTATAGCGCAAATTCAAATAGCAGAACACACGAAGTAGGAAAAAAACTTCCTAACGCATTTGGATTATATGACATGCATGGAAATGTGTGGGAATGGTGCTGGGATTGGTATGGGGATTACCCTACAACTGATCAAGTAGATTACAAGGGGGCGGTTTCTGGTAGCGGCCGCGTGGTACGCGGCGGGTGTTGGTACGATTCCGCCGGGTATACGCTTTCCTCGCTCCGGTACTACAACAACCCCTTCGTCAGGAACAGCAGTTTCGGCTTTCGTGTTGTCCGCCCCTGAGTTGTGCGATTAATTTTTCGAAATGCCTCGTACCGTAGCGACCTGAAAGGGAGCGGAGGTTGAGGCATTTCGTAGCGGATCAGGGAATATTTTAATTTAGGAATGCAAAATTATGCCGTTTTTAACACAGGGCACGTAAGGTAACTGACGCCGAAAACGTCTGGTGTCGTTAGGTGCAATGTTACACTATCCAGTGTGATATCATCTGAAGTTGCAGCTATCAGCATTTATCAATAAGAAGTTCACACAAAGGCACGGAGTCACATAGGATTGGAAAAAATTCCTCCGTGTTCTCTGCGCCTTCGCGCCTCTGTGTGAAGCTCTTCTGGTTTCCAATCAAGGCATCAGCAAACAGCGGAAAGCTTTTATCGTTTTAATAAAGAAAAGACAGCAAATTATATAAATTCCTAAGGTTAATATAATAATATATTGGCGTTTCTAAGTCCTAAATACTTGTTTTTCTTATTTTTTAATGTTATATTGTAGTTTTCAAAAGTGAGTATAGAACTTTTTTTATTTATGGTTTTCCTAAATCGGAAAGGGACAATATAAGTGAAAAGGAGTTGAGAGTTTTTAAAGATAAAGCAAAAGATAGTTTGGCACTTTCCGATGAATTGATTAGTTTTTATTTAAAGAACAAGGTTTTAATAGAAATTTTAAAGGAGGAGGAAAAATGAAATACGAGAGCAAAATCCTTAAAGAAATGCATGTGGAAGCTATGGAAATGTATAAGCTTGGCGGAATTACAGAAGCCAGAATGCGTGAATATGATGAAATGTGTCTTAAAAATCCTAAAACAAAAAAGCAAATCTCTCCTGTTTGCGACGATGACAATTCTTTAAAAATAAAAATAGCGGGTCACGCAACGATTTAATTTATTTTACATTTATCACAAAGAATTTCACACAGAGTCACAGTACATGCATATGGTGACTGACACTTAAACTTATCAACATTATTAGTTATATTGTATACTATAACGTGCTTTCAAAAATCCGGTTAAATCGCTTCTTCCGGATACGAGTTCTGGGTCTGTTTAATATTGGGAAGTATTTCAAAAAAGATTTCAATTAGTTCCGGATCAAACTTGGAGCCTGCGAGTTTTCGCATTTCGTCTAATACGTCATTTTCACCCCAGGGTTCTTTGTAAACGCGTCTTGAGCAGAGGGCATCGTATACGTCGGCGATGGCTACTATTCTTCCGCCAAGGGGGATTTCTTCGCCTTTTCTGCCGAGAGGTCTTCCGTCGCTGTCTGCTTTTTCAATAGCGCCTGTGTTAGGATCTACCCAGCCGGGGTAGCCTGTGCCATCCCAGTTTTCATGGTGGGTAAGCGCAATTTCTTTTGCGAGAACGTCAATGGGGGAGCTTGTATCATGAAAAAGGCTTGCGCCGTAAATAGTATGATTCTGCATAATTTTGTATTCTTCGGGAGTAAAACGGGCCGGTTTTTTAAGGATCGCGTCGGAGATCGCTACTTTGCCGACATCATGAAGCATCGAACTTATTTTTAAAGTATCGCGGTATTTTTCTTTTTCTTCCAATGGGATTTTTTGATGATATGCCCACCTGTCGTAAATATCTACGGCATAACCCGCGACGCGGTTAACATGCGTGCCTGTTTCTTTGGGGTCGCGCAGTTCTGACATTTTAATCATGCGAAGAATCATCGCTCTTGTTATATACGCTCTTTGGAGAACCATTGTAGCGTTAGTTGCAAAGTGAGTAAGAATGAGTTCGTCATCAACAGTGAAAGGAATAATGCTGCCATCGGTGTCTTTTGAGTTAAGGACTTGAATTACGCCCATAAGACGTTTGTCTGTCGCGACAAGAGGAATTGTCAAACTGGAAATAGTTTTATAGCCTGTGATGACGTCGTACTGCGAAAAAAACTTATAAGGAGCTTCGGACGGTATATTGTACATATCGGGAATATTGATCAGCGTTTTTTTAAGAGCGCAGTACCCTGATATTGATTTTTCATTTATTAACACGGAAAAAATTGAATAGATCATTTTTTGTCCCGGAGGCAGATTCTTTTGAATAGTGTCATTTTGAGAATATTTTATGGAGAGCTTTTCTGTGCCTTCTTCGTTGGCTTCGGTGGGAACAGTGATATATATAGAACCAGCATCGGCTTTTACAACTTTTCTTGATTCATAAAGAATCCTTTCAAGAAGAAGATCGAAGTCCTGGATTTGGTTAAGCTCAGAGTCCAGACGAATGATATTTTTATAATCCGCTTCTTCCTTCATACTGCTAATATCCCCTATTGCATAAATTGATGTTCATTTATATTTTATAGTAAAGAAGGAAATAATACAATGGGAGTAATAAAGACAGCGCTGGAAATAGCTCTTGAAAGGACAGAGAACGTAAATAGCGATAAATCCAGCATAAATCAATTTGAAGCCAGGCAGAAAGGCAAAAAACTGGCCAACTCGTTCCTTTCCGGAGATATCGATCTGGTGTCTGAGCTTAAAAAAGAAGCGGAAACCGAACGAAACAACATAAAGACAGGTATTTTCAGCATTCTTATCGCTCAGATCACCCTGCCGGGCGCGAATGAAGACATGGATCGCATGAAAAAGCTTGGTAAAGGGCTTGAAGCAATTATCGAAGACCGCAATTTTTCGGCAATGTATAACCAATTGATTCTACTGTTTTCCCAGTACTTGCAGGAAGCGTCCAAATGCGAACAAATGATCCGCCAGCAATATGCGCCGAAACTAAGGCAGAAAGAAGAAGAGCTGTCCCGAAGACTTGGAAGAGAGATTCACATTGACCCGTTTCAGGACCCGGAATTTGCTGCCTTCTATAACCAGCACATGAACGCTCTAAAGAGTAATTATGAACCTGTTATTGATGAAGCAAGAAAAGAAACAAGCAGAATGTTTAATGGAGAGTGAAGAATGAGGAGCGAAAAATCAAAAGTGAAACTTACTCCTCACTCCTAACTAAATAGCTCTTGTGCCGCCTGTTTTTAACCCGGCTTCGTAGAGTTTACCGCAGGATAAAAACATGGGTAGTTTTGTTCCTGCAAGGATTATGTCAGATTCTTCCGCCATTTCCATCATGTCCCGTCCCGGAACTTTGCCTCTGACAAAAATTATCGCGTGTATATCCAATAATTCAGCTGTTCGTATTACCTGGGGGTTTACAAGGCCTGTCAGGAGCAGTACCCGGTCTTTAACAAAAGCCATTACATCGCTCATAAGATCGGCGCCGCAGGCAGAAGCTATTTCACGATCCGCTTTTTCTTCACCGGTAAAAAACTGCCCTTCCAGCAGCGCTACTGCTTCAGATACCTTCATTATTCCTCCCTCTGGACATATTCATATTCTATTATTATACTATTTCCAATATATTGTAAAGCCCATAGGGAGGTTATTATGGCAGAACATGTAATGCATAAAAAAGAGGCTAAAAAAGCGCCCCAGAAATCTTTAAAGGAAAAGCGCGAACAGAAAAAAGCCAAGAAGAAAGGCAAAGACTCACAGTAAAAATTTCTCAACTTGTTCCAATTACTTTATAAGGTAAAATTCAACCCTTCTGTTTTTCCACCAGTTGTCGCGGTCTTCAAACGCTGCAATCGGGCTGGAGCCGCCTGCACCCGAGGCTGTAAGCCTTGAACGCGCTACGCCGTTACGAGCCAATTGATCAACAATCATCCGCGCTCTTGCTTCGCTGATTCTCCTAAGTTCAGGTTCTTCGCGATCGCGGGCAGCGCCTAACGGCTGCGTAGGATTGGCGTGTCCTTCTACCTGCACTCTATAATCGCGGAATTGATTTAAAATCTGCGCTACGCGTCTTATGATGCGCATATTATTGTCAATCTGTTCCTGCGTTAAGTCGATAAAATCCGCAAAATTAGGCCTGAATACAATCGACGGTATCTGTATCTTTAATCTGTCTCCTTCGCGTATAACAAGAACGTCAATGCCGATTCTTCCTTCTATGGAATTTGAGTTTCCAAGTACGTCGGTCGCGGAATATGTGTAAGGATAGAACACTGCCGATTGAACCAGTTCGCCTTTATCGCTTTTTCCGTCCCATGAAATCCGGTTTGCGGGGCTTCCCCTTCCTTCAATTCTGCGGAACACAGGATACGGCGGTTCAGGCGCGCGAATCTCTACAACCCACGACGCGATAGGAGATACGTCTCTTGCGGTAAGGCTGATTAAAAGTTCGTCATTTTCACCGTCGTTATCGGGACTGAAATATTCAGGGCTTGACTGGAAAGTAAGCTGCGGACCCGTTATGTCAACGATAACTGACGCCGCGGATGTTTTAACAACATCGCCTCTTGTGTAAGTTACTGTGAGTTCGGGAGTGTAAACGCTCTCTATTATTTGTCCCTGATCATTTAGACCGTTCCAGCCGATATTGGCGGGAACAGAAGAAGCGCCAGAGAACGTGCGCTGTACTTTGCCGCTTTCATCAATTAATTCCAGCTTCCAGTTTTCAATGCCGTCATTTAATAAAAGACGCACTCCAAAATTTACAAGAGCGTCTCTTTGATTCCGCTCAGGCTTTATCGCGTTGACAGAAGTTGTAAGGAAAGCGCCGGCTTCCCTTGAATCTAAAATAATGTTGGTCATTTCCGCGCTTGCCGAGTTTTGCGCTTTGTCGGTTACGCTGATCCTGAAAGTGTAAACGCCGTCTGGAGCAATCTGGCCTGAATCATTTCTTCCGTCCCATCTAACAGGGGATGGCTCTCCGCTTTGATTATCAAACGTCCTGACCAATGCGCCTGAAGAATTAAATATCGCCCTCTCCCATGCATCCTCGGCAGAGCCTCTTGGCGTAAATGTAACGGAGCTGTTGCCGCCCTGAGCTTTCGGATCAAATAATTTTTGCGCATCAGTAAGCGGGTTAATGCTGACATTGGGAGCTGTGTTTTTAATTACTGTTTCGTAAACAGGAGTGACGGAAGTATTTCCCGAATCATCGGTTGATGTAATAGTAAAAGTATATTTTCCGTCTGCCGCAAGTTCGCCTGTGCTTCGTAATCCATCCCAGCGCAAGGCGGAAGGAATTTCAATCTGATTTTTGGGAGAGAACAAACGATTAAAGAAATCTTTTGCGTTAAAGCTTTCAAATCTTTGCTCTTTATTTTCAAGAACGCGCACCGCATTGCCCTTATCGTCTTTTATTTCCATTTTCCATGACACGATGTATCTTTCGTCTGTAATGCTTATGGGTATTTCAAGAACATCGCTTTTCCCGTCGTTATTCGGTGAAAAATACGCAGTCTCGGGGTACGTTGGTTTTATTGAAGGAGGATTTTTATCTTCGGTTCCGACATACCAGCTTACGCCTCCTCCTACTGCCGTTATGCCTTCATACAAGGGTTTAAATCCTCCGGCGATTTTTAAATCACCATCGGTTGGAAGAACGCCGTCTTCGGCTCTTTTTCCGCTTGAAGGAAGGGAGATATTAAATATTATGCCGACAGCCGGAATTAATGGGAAGGCCACCGCTTTATCAGTAACTTCTTTCAAGTTGAATCCCGAACCGCCCGGCCATGAAGCGTTAATTGTTACAATTTCCGCGATGGTAAAACCTATGCCGGCTTTGGCTATTACGTTAAAATATTCAGGATAGAAAAGCGAAGGAAAACTTACGTCCGCAGCGATGCCTAATCTAAATGGATCAGGTTTTCCGTCATTTCCTTTAATATTTATTAAATCAAATGAAACCCCGAACATTGGAGTGAGTCTTGTTGGAAAATAACTTATGCCAAGGTTTCCCAATACGACCGCTATTGTAAAATTATCCATGAACGCAAGTTTGCCGAAATTGTACCTGAAACCCAAATCTCCCGAAATGGTTAACCCTGCGCCAAAACCAAAATTAAGTCCGATTCCAAATGACATTCCGGGATACAACTCTTTTGCCGCAAAAAGGTTTCCGCTGAAAGTCGGATTAATAGGAAAAGAGTTAAATTGATTTTCTTCGAATCCGCCTACATAACGGAGCGAGCCGCCGAATACGCCGTACTTTGTCGGAAAAAGCGCGCCCAATGCAGCTGCCTGCATAAAACCGCTGTCTTCATTGCCGCTCAAAAGAACAGGAAGAGCAAGGTAGCTGACGTCGAAGACCATTCTCTGCGCCTCTCCGCCTTGAGCGGGGTTTATGGCGCTCACCGGCGCTCCGCCTGTCGTTGTGCTAAAGCCGCCGGCAGAAAGAGCCGCGCTGAAAAGATCGGGTACTGCGTCGGCGCCCTGCGGAGATTGCGCAGTTAAAACGGCAGGCGTAAAAAGAGAGTTTCCTGTAACCAGTAAAACTGCTGCAAATGATAATACTATGTTTTTATAAGTTAATTTTTGATTTTTCATAAACATCCTCTATATTTAAAAATATCATTTTTTAAGCCAATATTCAATAACAGAGAGAGTTACCTTTTTACTGATTTTTTGTTAACATTATAGTAATGAAAAAAATTATTGTATCTCTCTTAATAATAGCGTGTTTTTTCCCAGGCTGTTCCGCGAATAAGCAGGGAAGCGCCGCCTATGAATTTACCAATATCAAACGCGGAGTGATAGAGCGCACAGTTTCGGCAAGCGGAACCATCAATCCGGTTTCGGCTGTTAAAGTGCTGCCGCGAATGAGCGGCAAGGTAGAGACTGTCTATGTCGATTATAACGATACTGTAAAAAGAGGAGACATACTCGCGCAGTTAAATACGGACATACTGCGTCTTCAAAGGGATCAGCAATTGGCGGCTGTTCAAAAGGCGCGTGCGAATTATGAATTGCAATTGATAAATTTCAGGAATCAGGAGGCTCTTGCAGGAAGGAATTTGATTTCCGAGTATGAGCTTAGAACTGCAAGAACCAGTCTTGATAATCTAAGAGCAGACCTTGCTGTCGCCGAGGCTAACTTGAGAGCCAAGGAAACAGAGATAAATCAATACGCTTTTATTACATCTCCCATAGACGGCATTGTGCTTGACAGAAATATTAATGTGGGAGATACGGTAGTCGATTCTTCCAATAATAATTCAAGCAGTATTTTTACCATTGCGGAAAATCTGCGGGAAATGCAGATAGAAGCTCTTGTGGGAGAGCTGGATATCACTTCAATTTTCAGAGGACAGGAAGTCCGCTTTACGCTTGAAAGTCTTCCCGGCAGAAGATTTTCAGGCGTTGTGGATAATTTAAGAATGATTCCCGTAAGTTCCAATAATGTGGTTTCTTATACGATTATCATTAATGTTGAAAACCGCGACGGCTCTCTTATGCCGGGAATGACATGCGCTGTCGATTTTATTGTTGAGCGCGTGGAAGATGTTCTTCTTGCTCCCAACGCGGCCCTCCGGTATCAGCCGACATCGCTAGGCGCGGAGCAAATCGCCGATATGGTTTTTACGGCAAGCCTTGCCAACATGACAGAAGAAGAAAAAGCCGCGGCAATTTCCGCAAGGGAACAGCAGCAGGCGCAGGCGGCGCAGCAAAAGCAGAATCAAAATGCAAATACGGGTCTTTCAGGAATTGTTATGCCTCAGGGATCGATGCGAACAGGCGGCGGCGGAGGCCAAAGATCAAGACAGACAGGGCAGGGGCAGGGGACGCAGGCAAGAAGAGCTCCCGCGGTTGTTATGCGAAACCTCTGGTTTATTAAAGATGACGGTAAACTCGAAGTGATACAGGTGCGCACAGGCGTAAGCGACGGTTTTTCTACAGAGATAATTTCCGCGGATGAATACGAAGGCATGCAGGTGATTTTAAGGGAGCGCATCTAGTGCCTGTAATTGAGATGCGTAAAATTAAACGCGAATACCGGATGGAAGACATAGTTGTCCGGGCCTTGCGCGGAGTGGATTTTTTTGCAGAGGAAGGAGAGTTTGTTTCTGTAATGGGGCCGTCAGGTTCCGGTAAATCAACTTTAATGAATATCCTTGGCTGTCTTGATAAACCGACAGACGGAACCTATACCCTCGACGGAATTGAAACGCAGGTTTCAAACGCGGATACGTTCGCGTATATCAGAAACCGGAAAATCGGTTTTGTGTTTCAGTCTTTTAATTTGCTTGCGCGCACTACGGCGCTTGAAAATGTAGAGCTTCCGCTTTTTTACAGGCGCGCTGATAATAAAACAAAGGAACGCGGCTTAAAAAAAATTCTATACGAATTTACGCGGATTTTTTCAAAGGATAATTCAAACAGCGCTTCGATGCGCAAAGAAACAGCGGCGAAAGTTTTAAAAGAGGTCGGGCTTGATGGGCGCATGGATCACTTTCCTTCGCAGTTATCGGGCGGTCAGCAGCAGCGTGTGGCAATTGCGAGAGCCATGGTAAATGATCCAGCTTTCATTCTCGCGGATGAGCCGACAGGCAATCTTGATACAGGCATGACGCTGGAAATAATGGGTCTTTTCCAGCAGTTAAACGACAGAGGAAAAACCATCATCATGGTAACGCACGAACCTGAGCTTGCCGTTTACACAAAGAGAATTATTACCCTTCGCGACGGTGAAATTGTGTCGGACGCGAAAGTAAACGAGAGACGCAGCGCACAGGACGATTTAGCGCAGTGGAAAAAAGATCATTCTCTCCTTGCGGAGGACGCTTGAACACAACACAGCTTTTACACACTTGTTTCCGCTCAATTTTCCGCAACCGCATGCGAAGCCTTTTAACATCTCTCGGCGTAATTATCGGAGTCGGCTCTGTAATTATAATGGTAGCTCTCGGCGAAGGATCGCAGAAGGCGATTGAAGAGCGTATTACCGCTATGGGTACAAATCTTTTACAGGTGATGCCGCGACGTAATACCCAGCGTTCGGGGCAGCAGTCGATGCCGAGGTCCAATTCCTTTACAAAAAACGACATTCAAAAACTACGCGATGAGTTAAGTTTTGCTTATGCGATTTCAGGCATTGTCGCAGGTAATACAAGCGTGTTTGGAAATCTTGGAAACGCAACAGTGCCTGTTCAGGGAGTTGAACCTGATTTTTTCATAGCGCGGAACTGGAATTTAAAAGCAGGTTATTCATTTGACGATGAAGACATGATGAACCGCAACAGAGTGGCGGTGCTGGGAAACACGACAAGTAAAAACCTGTTTGGAGATATAAATCAAACGTTAGGTGAACAGATACGCATAGGCAGCACTTATTTTAATGTCATCGGCGTTTTGGAAACCAAGGGCGCGAACTTTGCCGGAAATGATCAGGATGACATTATAATGGTTCCGATGGATACGGCGATTACGCGCCTTGCGAATATGCGGAACATTTCGCAGATAATTATAAGCGTTGTTTCAAAAGAGTACATGGCATCCGCTCAAAAGGAAGCTGAATTAATTCTTCGTGAATCGCGGAAAATCCCCGCCGGAAGAGATCCGGATTTTGATATCATGAATCAGGCGGATATGATCGATATGGCATCAGCCACATCAAGGACATTAACTACCTTGCTTGCGGCAATCGCAGGAGTATCGCTTTTGGTCGGCGGGATTGGCATTATGAACATCATGCTTGTTTCTGTTACAGAGAGAACGCGCGAAATCGGAATCAGAATGGCGGTGGGAGGAAGAAAACGCGATATTCTTTTTCAGTTTTTAACAGAGTCTGTAATATTGAGCATAATGGGAGGAATCCTGGGAATAGGTTTATCTTTTTTAGTTTGCTGGATATTGTCAAAAATGCAAATTCCAACATCGATTAATCCTCTGATTATAGCGGCTTCTACATTATTCGCGGCTTTTGTCGGAATAATTTTCGGCTATTACCCCGCGCTCAAAGCCGCTAAACTGTATCCAATAGATGCGTTGAGGTATGAGTGAGGAGTTAGGAGTGAGAAGTTAGGAGTAAGGAATGAGGAGTGTGGAGTGAAAATGGTTTTTAGGAATGTTTTATTATATATTTGTTTAACACTCATTGCGAGTATTAGTGTCTTTGCTCAGACTATTAATTTGGAACAGGCAAGGGAATTGGCTCTTATTAACTCGCGCTCTCTTGCAAGGTACGAGATTGCGATCAGGAGCAGTATACTCGATGAGAAAAGTCAGTTTTTTTCCATGCTGCCGCAGGTTTCAGCTAATTACGACGCTTCCGCGTACTATTTAAGAAACTGGGATTTCGTTAACCCTGTTGATACAATGCAGGCGGGAGCGTCTCTTTCAATTACGCAAATAATTTTTCAGGGCGGAAAAAGTTTTATTCAAAAAGCGATAAGCGAAATTTCTACGGAAAGAATAAGAAAAGACGCTCTCTCTGAATACTTCAGCGTGCTCGACGCGGTTGACAGCGCTTATTACGCGGTTCTTGAAGCGGCCGCAGCCGTGGAAGCCGAAGAATTATCGTTAAAAGCGTCCGAAATGACGCTTTCGATCGCAGAGATACGAAAAGACGGAGGAATGATTAATCAGGGCGATTATTTAAAAGCGTTAAACGATAAAGAAGCGCGGGAAAATTCTTTTAATCAGGCGAGACGCAATCTTTCTCTTTCCATGACAAGATTTAAAAATCTTGTAGGAATAACCGGAAATGTAGAATTGGAACAAATTAATTTTGACGCTTATGAAAATTTGCTTATGCGTCTTTTGGCAGTATCGGACGAGGAAGCGGATGAGTTATACGATAAATTTTTGCAAATTGCGTCCGCCTCAAATCCTTCTCTTGCAAGAGCAAGTTTGAGCAGTCAAATAGCGGAACAAAATCACACGCTTTCAAAACGCGATTATTTTCCAACAATAAGAGCGACAATATTTACAGGCGGGATAAATTTAGACATCAATGGTTTTAACCGCTCTTCAGGCCACGGCGGAATAACAATAAGCGGAAGCATTCCTCTTGATTTTTGGGTTTTGTCAAACAAGGTAGAAAGAAACAAAGCGGCTCTTGAATCCGCGGCAATTGATTATATAAACGCCGAAAAATCTCTGGAACAGGAGCTTTTAAACACGCTTTCAAATATTTATTCGCAGGCGGGAAGCGTTTTATCATCAGGAAGATCGCTTGAATATACCGAAGTTCATTTTGAATTTATTATGGAGCGCTACAGGCTCTCTTTAAGCTCTGTCTCAGACCTTACAGAAGCGACTTCCCTTTTAATGTCCAGCAGAAACAATTTAAATAAAGCGACTTACTCATTTCTGCAGAGTTTATCCAGATTGCGCTCATTATGCGCCATCGACAATGAAGACGAATTGATCAATATTTTACTCTCGCCAAGGCGCTAAGATCGCGCTCTCTGCGTCTTGGCAGGAACTCTTATCCGGCTATTTCTTTTAGACGCTTAATAATATCAATATGCTGAGTGCATGCCTTCTCGCACTGGCCGCATTCTGTGCATTTGGCCGCTGTGCTTCTTTCAAGGCTCCAGTGCCATTTGAGCCTGTTGCCGATTGGGTCTTCTGTTACTTTATCAAGAAGTTTTTGATTGTAAGCGTCCATGAAATATGGAATAGGGATATCTACAGGACAGCCTGCGCAATACGCGCATCCTGTGCAGATGCCTTCGAATGATTCGCCAGCCTTTGATTTTACTTCTTCGAGTTCCGCTGGTGTCCGCGGTTTGTAGCCTTCAAATGCAGATAACGCTTCGTTTAAGTGTTCTATCGTATCAAAGCCGACAAGGGTGTTTGTGATATCAGGATGATCCCAGAGAACGCGAAGCGCCGCAGTTACAACGCTTTCGCCTTCGCGCGTGATAAATTTAAAAAGCTCAGGGTGCTGAGGTATAACGCCGCCGCCGAGGGGATTCATCACAACAGCGCCGAGCTTTCTCTCTTTGATGGCGTCAAAAGCAGGCTGCCTTGTTTTAAAATTGTACGCCGAGTAACCAAAAAGGACGCCTTCAAAAACGCTGTCCAATAAAAGCTCTTTTATTTCATCTTTAATAAGGTGGCTCGAAATACAGATATGATTGATTAATTTTTCTTCTTTTAATTTCGCGAATGTTTTTAAAATGCCGTCTTTTTTTCTGTTTTCCCATCCGCCAAGGGTTGTAATACACCAGATATGATAAAAGTCGATAGTGTCAATATTAAGCCTTTTTAACTGGGCTTCAATTTCTTTTCGTATGCCGCTTTCCGTGCTTTCAAAAGTTTTTGTCGCGCTGTAGTAGGGAAGGCCGGCCTTTCTCATCTCGGCGAAGCCTTTGCCGAAAACTGTTTCGCTCCTTGTTTCAAAATAGCCGGGAGCCGTATCAAAATAGTTGATTCCGCCTTTCGCGGCGGCAAGCATCAATCTGACACATTCATCGTGGTCGTCTACGTTTTTGAACCGCATTCCGCCGAAGCCGAGGAGTGAAACTTTTTTGCCTGTTTGTCCGTATTCTCTGTAAATCATACATTACCCCCGTTAATTGTTTGGTTTAAAACTAACATAAATTATTTTACTTATTATATACCCAATGCCGAAACCTGCGAAAGTAGATATAAGCCTGTCAATGATATTTATTGGGATTCGGGACAGTATCTCCCTTATTAAAAAAGGCATATCGCTGTAAAACATCGTAGGCGCCGATGCCGGATTTAAAAATGGTTTGTTTTCTATTGAAGTTCTTGAAATTTCAATAAAAAAAGTAATCAGGCCTCCTAAAATGCTCATTGCGAAACACAATGTAAAAGACAAGATTGTAAGAGCAAAGACTTTGCTCATTATTTCGTCAAATTGACGGCTTTTTGCAGGCGTAAAAGAAGCGGGATTTGACGCCGGATGCCTGTAAGTCAGCTTGTCAGGGAAGACGCGGCAGAAACCCCATGTTATAAGAGCGGTTACAATGTTGCATAACGCGAAAAGGTAGCCTTCGTAACCCCAGAAACTGTACGTATGTCCGATTAAATTTGTAAGAACTCCCGTTACGCATCCCCATACAGGGCCTGCGAGAAAAGTAATTGTAATTGTCCAGATTGTATCCATGTAAAGAGGCAGAAACATAAATTGAGAAGCGAATATGTTAAAAACAACATTGATTATGGAGCCGGCAATGCAAAGAAAGAGCATAAATAGTATCCAGACAAATTTTAAAGGAGACGCAAACGCTTCTTTAAGGAGTCCCACGGCTAAATACGGAGCGTTTTGCTTTTTAATTTCATCGTATGCACGCATGGAACTAGTATAGCATGGTATGATATAATTATTCTATGCCTGATGAGATATATTTCCACCTGATATGGCTCTTTGTTATAGTTATTACGCTGTTAATGCTGTTTTTATGTTATCTTTATTTTTCGAAACAGCGCGCCCAGCATAATGAGCACTTAAGCCTTGCTTTTTCAAGAGATGTAATTGAAGGAATGGAAAGCGAAAGGCAGCGTATTTCAAAGGAACTTCACGACACTGTCGCGCAGGATTTATGGCGTCTTTCATTTCAGATTGATAATAAAGAGCTTGCAAAAGAGCAGAGAGTAATCATTCAAAGGATAAGAAATATCTGCGATTCCCTTATTCCTCCTGATTTTCAGCGCAGAGGACTCTTAAACGCGCTTGAAAGCCTGTGTTATAATTTTGGACAGCGTACGGAAGGGGAATGTCATATAAAAATTCAGGAAGGTTTAAACCTTAATTCAATGAACATAGATTTACAGCTGCAATGCTTTCGTATTGTGCAGGAATGTCTGGCCAATATTGAAAAACACGCGAAAGCGGCGGAAACTTCTGTGCTGGTTTATAAAAAAGAGACTGACACTCTTGTAATATGCGTTTCAGATAATGGAATCGGGTTCTCTCCGCCCGGCAGGGATTCCAGTGATTATCTTCGTTCGCAGGGGCATATGGGTTTCTGGGGAATGTATGAAAGAGCGGCTTCGATAAACGGTACGTTAAGAGTAGACAGCGAAAAAGGCGAAGGCGCCATGATTACCTTGCAGATTCCTTTAGGAGCCGCGTAATGATTTCTATTGTATTGATAGACGATCATCCTCTTGCGATAAAAGGAATTGGCGAGTGGTTAAGCAGCACAGGAAGGTTTGCGATTACAGGAACCGCAAAAAATCTTTCAGAAGCGATCGCGATGCTTAAAAATATAAGCGCTCTGCCAAGAATCATCATTCTTGACGTATCTCTTGGAGATGAAGACGGCCTTGAGCTAATCCCTGAATTAAAATCAATTTGCGAAGACAGGAATCAATCAATGCCTGAAATACTTGTCTGCTCGATGTATGAAGACCCGTTTTTAATCCAGCGCGCAATTGATTCAGGCGCGAAAGCGTATGTTCCAAAAACAACAGAACCTGATGAAATATTAAAAGCCATAGACACACTTCTTGAAGGAGGCGTTTATATAAATCCTAAATATATGATAAATAAACCAAAAAATGCATGGTCAATTCTAACCTCCCGTGAAAACGAAATCGTAACCTTTCTAAAACGAAGTCTCAGCCCAAAGCAAATTGCTAAACGCCTTAATATAAGCCTGCGTACAGTAGAAAACCATCTTGCGCATATTTACGCGAAAACGGATACAACATCGCGTGATGAACTTACAGATTTGTAACTCTGTTCGCTTATAGTTTCTGATAACATCAATATTTCTTCCATATAGAGGCTATCTATTCAAGCGAAAATTCCAAAAAAACCGTGCGTAAATTACTCATGACAAAACAATATTAAGGGTAGAGAATAATTACTAATTCTCGTTGAGAGTTAAAAAACAAAGTTGGAATTTAAAATATGAATATGAATATCAATATTCAGGAGGTTGATATGGCTTTTTGTGTAAATTGCGGAAAAGAGAATGCGGACGGAGCAAAATTTTGTAATGGCTGTGGTAAGCAGGTGGAAGTGTCTGCAGCGGCTTCAATTAAAGAAAAGCAGGGTAATATTCACACATGTCCGAACTGCGGGCAGACGCTTGAATCATTTCAGGTTCGTTGTCCGGGCTGCGGGCACGAATTAAACGTTAACAAAGTATCGGAAAGAATAAAAGAATTTACAGAAACTATTACTACTTATGATAAAAGAATTGCAGTAGAAAAAACAGAAAACGCTACTTATAAATTGGTGGGATGGGTAATTCTTAATTTTTACACTTTTGCGATTCCGCTGATTGTAAGAACTATCAGGCGTATTGTATCGCCTCCTGCTCCCAAGTTAACCAAAACAGAACTTGTCAAGGTAAGTTATATCGAAAATTTTATAGTACCTAACAACCGCGAAGAAATACTTGAGTTTTGTCTTTTTGCATCATCAAAAGTAGACAACCTGATGGCTGGCAACAAAGGAAAATCATGGAATGAAGTTGCAAGCGTAAAATATTGGGGAAAGGTATGGGCGGATAAATGCAAGCAGGTTGAAACCCGCGCAGGTATTGTTTTATCAAATGATACGCAGACATTATCAATAATTAATAAGATATTTGAAAAGACTGCAACAGTAATGAAGAAGTCAAAATAAAATATTTTATAATAAAGGAGAGATAAATGGGTCTTTTTAAAGGGAAAGAAGGCGGGTTGATGGATGTCATCCGCTGTGATGAAGAAAGCTATTTAATCTGGAAGTGGAGACCAGCAGGACATGAAGCCGGAGACACAAAAAAAGAAAACGCAATCCGATGGGGTTCGTCATTACGTGTCAAAGAAGGCGAAGTCGCTGTATTTGTCTATAAACAAAAAGACGGCGCTGTTCAGGACTTTATAGAAGGCCCGTTTGATGAAACAATAAAAACAGCTAACTTTCCTATTTTATCTTCAATTGTCGGATTGGCTTTTGGCGGTGGTACTCCGTTCCAGGCGGAAGTATATTATATAAATTTAGCCGGAATTATTCAAATTAAATTCGGCGTTCCCTATTTTGATGTTTTTGATCCGAGGTTTTTAGACTTTGCCGTTCCTATTGCTGTAAGAGGAACTATGACTTTTAAGTTACCTGATTATAAAGCGTTTATAAAGTTACATAGATTGATTAATTTTGATCTTGAAGCTTTTAAAAATCAAATTAAAGATGCATTAATCAAATATGTTAAAGGCGTCGTTGCAAATATTCCGGCAGACAACGGCATTCCTGTCGCTCAGCTGGAACGAAAACTTCTTCAGATTAATGAAATTGTAGAAGGTTATATTAAACCGCGTTTAACAAATGATTTTGGAGTTACAGTATCCGCTGTTGATATTTCTGCAGTTGAACCTGATAAAGAAAGCGAAGGCTGGCAGTCATTAATGGCTGTTACAAAAGACATTGCAGGGGCGACAACACAGGCTCAGGCTGCGGTTAATATTCAAAACATGACGGATATGCAGGCGATAAACGCGCAAAATATGGCAGCGACATTGCAGGCGCAGCGTGAAGAACTTCAATATGCTCAGCATATGCAGACTGACAGCGCAAACTTTGCCGTACATCAGCTTAATCAGCAGACTAAAGTTGCTGTCGCAGGCGCTGACGCAATGGGTCAAATGGGTCAAGGCGGCGCGATGGATATGAGCGGCGGCGGAGGCATGAACCCCGGCGCTATGATGGCAGGCATGGCTATGGGAGGAGCTGTCGGCGGGCAGATGGCAGGCATGATGAACAACATGATGCAAGGTATGCAGCAGAACGCTCCGCCTCCCGGAATGACGCCTCAAGGTGGAATGGCTCCGCCGCCGCCGCCCATTATACAGTATAACGTAGCGGTAAACGGACAAACGACAGGTCCGTTTGACATGAACGCGCTGGCGCAAATGGCGCAAAGCGGTCAGCTTACACCACAATCGCAGGTGTGGAAACAAGGAATGGCAGGATGGGTCGCGGCAGGAACCGTACAGGAACTCAGCGGAATTTTTGCGCAAAATGCTCCGCCTCCTCCGCCGCCTGCTCAATAAGGAAGGATAAAGATGGACGATAAAAGTTTTTTTTCAATCGATCGGTTGGTTGAATTCGGCATGGGGATGGCTGTAGCTCAGCAAATGGTAAGCGCCATGAATCATACAATGCAGAATATGCATATTCCCGGTGTTAATAACCCCATGACTCAACCGCAGAAACTGGAACGCGTATATTATTCGTTAATTGACGGAAAGCAGGCAGGTCCGTTCAGCGAAACTGAACTTGTACGGCTTATTAACGATAAAAAGCTGACAAAGGAAACATACGTCTGGTACACAGGGATGAATGAATGGAAAACAGCGGAAAACGTGCCTGAGATTTTGCGGCTTGTCGCGCTTGCGCCGCCGCCAATACCTAATGGAGTGAATTAATGAAAATTAATGTTGTTATGCTAATTATTGCGATTGCGATAGCAGGGCTTATTGCATTTGCTTTTTTTGCGGGAAATGAAGATGAAGCGTATCGTATTCTTTTAACAGCCGGCGCAGGAATTGTAATGATTCTGACATTGAGCGGATTTCTTGTAATTTCTTCGCCGAATGGCAGTACATTAAACATTAAAATTGTGTCAGTATTTTTTTTAATTGCTTTTGTATTGGAACATATTATTTTCAGCTTCACAGGCGTTGCAATGGCGCCGTATGTTATAATTACCGGTATATTATCACTTGTTTATGTTCTGATATGCTACTCAATTTATCGAGCTCTTAAATAAGGAGATAAAATATTTATACATAAAAAATTGATACTTCGCGCCTCTGTGTGAAACTTTTTATTTAATTATTTCAAATCACTCAAATTAAACGGTGTTTCCTGATACACAAAGTTAAGCCAGTTGTCAAAGAAAAGATTGCCGTGCGCTCTCCAGCGGACAATCGGAGTTTTAGATGGATCATCGTCAGGATAATAATTTTTTGGTATGTCGATTGGAAGCCCTTTTGCCATGTCTCTGCGGTATTCGCGGTCAAGAGACAAAGGATCGTATTCCATATGACCTGTAACATAAATTTCTCTTCCGCCGCGCGCTGTCGCGATAAAGACGCCGACTTCTTGAGTTTCAGATTGAATCGTAAGCCGTTTATCGCCGGCAATTGCGTCACGATCGCTTGCCGTGTGCCTTGACTGAGGAGCCAAAAATTCATCATCGAATCCGCGGAAAAGAGAATGATGCGTTTCATTCACCGCGTGAGGAAAAACGCCGAAAAGTTTTTTCCCCAGGATATGTTTTTGAATTCCATAACGGTGGTAAAGACCGGCTTGCGCTCCCCAGCAGATATGTAAAGTTGAAAACACATTTTTCTCGGAATAATCAATTATTCTTGTCATCTCATCCCAATAATCAACTTCTTCAAACTCAAGCGTTTCTACAGGCGCGCCTGTAATTATAAGTCCGTCAAAACGCACTTTCCTTGCGGCGATTTCCTCCGCGCTTATATAAAATTTTTCAAGGTGCCCGGGAGGCGCGTTTTTGGATGTATGGCTTCCCATATTTAAAAATGTGATATCAACCTGAAGAGGGCTGTTGCCAAGAAGGCGTAAAAGCTGGATTTCCGTGTCTATCGTCGTCGGCATTAAATTGATAATCCCGACCCTTAATGGCCTTATATCCTGAGATTCAGCCCGATCTTTAGTAATTACAAAGACCCCTTCGCTGGAAAGAGCTTCAAAAGCCGGTAATTCTCTGGGTATATTTATTGGCATAAAAAAAGTATACAATTTTATTAGTTTTCTTTAAAGCGAGTTACAGAAAAAACTTGATTTTTCATAATTTTCCTTGATGTTTTTTAGTTTTTACAATAGAATTTAAGTCCCAATCATATAAAAAAGTGGAGCAAAATTTACATGAAAACGATATTCGTTGTTGACGACAGCGATACAAATTTGTCCATGGCAGAAGCGGTACTGGAAGATCAGTATCGTGTCATGACTATGCCTTCCTCAGCGAAAATGTTCACACTTTTAGAAAAAGTTTCCCCGGATTTAATACTTTTAGACATCGAAATGCCCGAAATGGACGGTTTTGAGACGCTTTTAAGATTAAAACACGAGAGTTTGTGGCTGGACATACCTGTTATGTTCCTTACAGGCCGGAATGACCCGCAAGTTGAGGCGCGGGGACTGGAAATGGGCGCTGTTGACTTTATTACAAAGCCTTTTTCGGCGCCTGTACTTCTTAACAGGATAAAAACCCACCTTGATATCGATGAAATCATACGCGAAAGAACTTTACAGCTTCACAGGCTGCAAAACAGCATAGTAGCGGTTCTTGCGGACATGGTGGAAAACCGCGACAAGGGAACGGGCGGTCATATCGAAAGAACATCGGTTTATATCAAGATTCTGATAAACGTAATGAAAGACAACGGCATCTATACCGACGAAATTCGCGGCTGGGATGTTGATAAAATTATATCGTCCGCGCGTATGCACGATCTCGGGAAAATTTCGATAACCGACGTTATTGTAAATAAACCTGGTAAGCTTACGGAAGATGAATACGAAGTGATGAAGAAGCACGCTGAGGAAGGCGAGCGCATTATTGACGAAATTATTTCAAGAACCGGCGAAGGGGACTTTTTGCGTAACGCGAAACTTTTTGCCGGAACTCATCACGAACGATGGGACGGAAAGGGTTATCCGCGCGGCTTAAAAGAAAATGAAATCCCCCTTCAGGGGCGCATTATGGCGATAGTTGACGTATATGACGCTCTTGTTTCGGAGAGGCCGTATAAAAAAGCGTTCACGGAAGACGAAGCCGTAGAAATTATAATGCAAAACTCGGGCACTCATTTTGATCCCATAATTGCTGAAACTTTTTATAAATCGAAAGATTTAATAAAAGCGGCAAAGGCGGAATTTTAATGCAGGAAATGCTCAGGAAATTGTGGGATGTATTGACGCACGTTCAGGTTTTGCTTGTCGTGTTTTCATTTTCCCTTATGGTTTTTTTCAGCTACAATTTCATGAGCGATATTGAACGCAAGCATTTATTGGACAAGGTAAACAGCTCAATCCAAAACACCCAGGATAAAATTAGCGCCGACCTTCTTGAATCTGAAATGGTGCTGAGCATTATTACAGAGACTGTAAGAGGCATGATTTTAGAAATTAACAATTACGAAATGATACGGGAATATCTTAACTATATTTCAGCCGAACTGAGCAGAGATACGCGGCTTCAGTCCCGCGTATTAAACATTTACAGCGTATTCGACATATACGACGGCAGTTTTTACGACAGTTCAGGAGCGGTGTCACAGAACGATTTTTATGAGAATAATTTTATCTGGTATTTTTTGGCGGTGGGAGCAAGAGGAAATATTATAAGGACAGAACCTGTTATAGACAAGGAAAATAATAAAGTTACCATTTCTTTTGCCCGCCGTATATTTGACAACAATAATGATCCGCTCGGCGTTATTTGTCTTGTTGTAAGCATCGATGAAATAAGAAAACTCGCAATTGCCGCGACTGTAACAGAGGACAGTTACGGAATTTTACTGGATAAAGATCTCAATGTAATCGCTCATCCAAGCTGTTTTAATGACGATATCGCGTTTAAATATCTTGGCGGAAACCTAAAGAAAATGAATGACGGCGAGGCAATAGCGGAAATATTGCTGCGCGGCGAGGAAATTTCCGAGCGGAAAGTATGGGACTACAACCGCAATGAATCGGTCGGTTTTTTCAGATTGCTTGATAACGGCTGGCACCTCGCGATTATAGCGTACGCCAATAAATATTATCAAAGCGTTAACGAGATAGGAGCGATTCTTGTTGTTCTTGGATTAATATTCGCGATTATACTATGTTCCATTTTATTAAGCATGACATACTCAAAGAAGAGAGCGGAAGAAAGAACCAGGATAATGCTTAACACGACGCCTCTTTGCGCGAACTTCTGGAATGAAAAATTTCAAAACATTGACTGCAACGAAGAAGCGCTGAGATTATTCGGACTCTCAAGCAAGAAAGAATACCTCACCAATTTCTTTGAGTTTTCGCCTGAGTATCAGCCCGACGGAAGATTATCAAAAGATAAAGCTCTTGAATTTGTAAAAAAAGGATTCGAAGAAGGTTATTTTCGTTTTGAATGGATGCACAGAAAAATGTCAGGAGAACTTATTCCCTGCGAAGTTACTCTTGTGCGCGTGAATTACAGAAAAGGTTATATGGTCGCGGGCTACACGCGCGATTTACGCGAAATAAAAGCCATCATGGCAAAAATGCGCGAAGCAGACGAATGCACGCAGGTTTTATTTGACGCAACGCCTCTTTCCTGTTTTATGCTGGACAACAAGCTTAATATTGTTGAATGTAATCAGGAAATTATTAATCTGCTGGGAATACAATCAAAACAGGACTTTTTCGAAAGAGTATATGATTTCTTCCCGCAATATCAGCCTTCCGGCGTTGAATCAAGAGAACAGATTATTAAATATATTGATGAAGCGTTTGAAGAGGGAAAATGCCGCTTTGAATGGATGTATCAGAAGCTTGACGGAGAGCAGATACCGACAGAAGTTGCGCTTGTCCGCGTTAAATTCCGCGGCGATTACGCTGTCGCAGGCTATGTAAGGGATTTAAGAGAGCTTAAGGCGATGATAGCCGAAATGCGCAGAGCCGAAATTGCAGAAGAAAGCAGCAAAGCAAAGAGCGACTTCCTTGCGAAGATGAGCCACGAAATCCGCACTCCCATGAACGCAATCCTCGGCATTACGGAAATCCAGCTTCAGGACAGCGCGCTTCCTCTTGCCACAAAAGAAGCCCTTGAAAGAATTTACAATTCAGGAGACCTTCTGCTGGGTATCATTAACGACATACTTGACCTTTCAAAAATTGAAGCTGGAAAACTTGAGCTTTCTTTAGTGCAGTACGATATCGCAAGCCTTATTCACGACACTGTTAAGCTGAACGTTATGCGCTACGAAAGCAAGCCGATTAACTTTAAACTGGATGTCGGCGAAAATGTGCCTGCAAAGCTTACAGGCGATGAGCTTCGCATAAAACAGATTTTAAACAACCTGCTTTCCAACGCGTTTAAATACACTCAGGAAGGCCTAATCGAACTGACCCTCTCCGCTGAAATGCAGGACGACAGAAAAAATGTAAATCTTTTCATAAAGGTAAGCGACACAGGGCAGGGAATGACAGTTGAACAGGTCAAAAAACTGGGAGACAAGTTCAGCCGCTTTAATCTGGAAGCAAACAGAAAAACAGAAGGCACCGGCCTTGGAATGAATATTACGCGCAATTTAATTCAGCTGATGTCAGGCGATATTTCCATAGAAAGCAATCCCGGCAGAGGGTCTGTGTTTACAGTGCGTCTTCCCCAGGGCTGCGTCAGCGAAGAGCCGATTGGAAAAGAACTTGCAGATAACCTGATGAAGCTTAATTTAAAGAATACGACAAAAATGAGAAACGCGCAGATAACGCAGGACTTTATGCCATACGGAAGGGTTCTTGTTATTGACGATGTAGAAACGAATTTATACGTCGCGCGCGGACTTATGGCTCCTTACGGATTATCAATTGATACCGGAATGAGCGGGTTTGAAGCTGTGGACAAAATAAGGGACGGCGCTTCGTATGACATCATCTTTATGGATCATATGATGCCCAGAATGGACGGAATAGAAGCTACAAAACTTATACGCTCTCTTGAGTACAACCGTCCGATTGTTGCGTTAACTGCAAACGCGCTCGCAGGCCAGGCCGAAATGTTCCTGAGTAACGGGTTTGACGATTTTATTTCAAAACCAATCGATATCCGCCAGCTTAACAGCGTGCTTAACAAAATGATAAGGGATAAACAGACAGACGAAGTGCTGGAAGAAGCGCGCAAGCAGAAGAACAGCCTGTATGCCGCAGGTAAACACAATATCGCGATTGATCCGCAGCTGGGAGAAATATTTATACGCGACGCGAAAAAAGCCGTTACTCTCCTTCAAAATATTTTTGAAAATAACTACAGAAGGGAAGACGACATTGGAACCTTCATTATAAACGTCCACTCAATGAAGAGCGCTTTGGCGAATGTTGGGGAAGGCATTCTTTCCGATAAGGCGGCGGAGCTTGAAAAAGCCGGTCGTGATTTAAACATGAATTTAATATTGGCGTCTCTTCCGGGTTTCCTTGAGTCTCTGAAAAAAGTTATTGAAAAACTGGATCATTCTGATGATGAATCAAGTGATGAAGAAAATGAAATTGGAAATTCTGAGAAAAGCGCGTTTCTTAAAGAGCAGTTATCGGCAGTCTGCGAAGCGTGCAAGTCCCTTGATAAAAAAGCCGCTAAAAAGGCGATTGCCTCGCTTAAGCAGGAAAACTGGTCAAAGGGCACAAGAGAGAAACTCAGCGCCATATCGGAGCGCCTATTACACAGTGAATTTGAGGAAGCGGCCGCAATAGCCGGTGAATTTTTAGCTTAATTTTTGTTTTTTCCTTAAAAAGCTTGACAAAAATAAAAAATAATGGTATGTTGGTTTTAGTATAGTGTTTCATTAAAAAAAGGGCTCCAAGGAGACCCTTTTTTTATTGCTTGGAGAAAGAAATGCGGTATAAAGCCGCTGTAACGGCAGCGAAAGAAGCCGAAAACCAGGAAATTGCGTCTGTAAAAGAGACGCTTAAGACCGTTATAAAAGGGCTTGGATTCAGTTTAATAGAACTGACTGTTTCGAGGCACCGCGGCAGCGTACAGGTAAGGATTTCGATTTACAACGGTTCTTCCATAGGAACGGATGACTGTACGAAAGTCCACCGGGCTGTTATGCCGCGGCTGGAACTGGCTTTTGAAGGGCAGGACGTCTATCTTGAGGTGTCTTCTCCGGGGACAGAAAGGCTCATTAAAGACGGCGAAGAGTTTGCCAATTATACAGGCAAGGGAGTGCGGTGTTACCGTACAGATATAACAGAGTGGACAAAAGGAATACTGGAGTCCGCCGGTGAAAAAGGAATTATTTTAAAAACAGACGAAGGGAAGATAGCTTTAAGTTTTGACATTATTGCAAAAGCAAAGCTAGACAGCTCGCTGTGATCAGCGGGAAATAATAATCCTTCACAGGAGGTATAAATTGGGAACAGATATGTCGCAGGCAATTCGTCAGTTAAACCAGGATCGCGGTATTCCTGAAGAGCTGATACTGCGCACCATTGAAGATACTCTAATCGCCGCATACAAACACCGTTTCGGCAATGCAGATAACGCAGTAGTGCGGTTTAATGAAGAAAATCTGGAAGTCTCCATTTTCGCCCAGAAAAAAATTGTTGAACAGGACGGCGTTTACGATCCTGTTACAGAGATTGATCTTGACGAAGCAAGAGAACTTAATCCTGAAGCTGAAGTAGGCGATGAAATACTTGTGGAACTTGATCCAAAAATGTTTGACCGCATTGCCGTCCAGAGCGCAAAGCAAAAAGCGCATCAGACAATCAGAGATATTCAAAAAGATTCGCTTTATTCCGAGTTTAAGGATAAAGAGGGCGAAATTATAATCGGTTATTATCAGCGCGAGAGAAACGGAACCATTTACGTAGACCTTGGAAAAATGGAAGGAATCCTTCCCAAGAAATATCAGTCTCCACGCGAGATTTACCATGTAAACGACAGAATCAAGGCGCTCATCGCAGAGGTAAAAAAAGATTCTTCGGGGCTTCAAATTGTGCTTTCAAGAACGCACACCGATTTTGTCCGCGCGATATTCGAACTTGAGGTTCCCGAAATTTATGACAAGACCGTGGAGATTCATAAAATTGTGCGCGAGCCCGGGTTCCGCACAAAACTTGCGGTTTATTCAAACCGCGAAGATGTCGATCCTGTCGGCGCGTGCGTCGGCCTTAAAGGCGTGCGCATTCAGGCGGTAATTAAAGAGCTTGAAGGCGAAAAGATCGATATTTTAAAATACGATCCTGACCCAAGACGCTTTATTAAAAACGCGCTGTCACCCGCGGAAGTGCGCGATGTGATAATTCTTGACGAAGGAAAGCATCAGGCGCTTGCGGTTGTAAGCGATACAATGCTGTCGCTTGCGATTGGAAAACAGGGGCTTAATGTGCGCCTTGCAAACAGGCTTGTTGACTGGAATATTGACGTAAAAACAGAATCGCAGTTTGCGGAAATGGATATTGCCGCAGAATCCCGCAGGGCTGTTTCAGAGCTTTTCGGGGATACGGATTCCTACGACGACGAAATTTCCCGCATCTCGGAACTTCCCGGCGTGGATGAACGTATCGCAAAAGTATTGCTTGATAACGGAATTGATTTTATCGAAGATTTCCTTGCTTTAAGGGAAGAAGAACTGGAAGCGAAGGGATTAGCTGCTACAGAACTTGAGCAGCTGCGTAAACTTATCGAAGAATACGTAGAGATTGTTGAAGAAGAGCCATACGAAGAAACGCAGCAGGAAAAATCAGCGGAAGAAGACAGCGAAGAAACGGCGGAAGCTGAAGAATATGAATGTCCTGAATGCGGAGCCAAGATTACAGTTGACATGATCACATGTCCAAGCTGCGGCATCGGCTTAAGTTTCGAGTATGAAGAGGAGGAGTAAGATAAGGAATGGCGGAACACCCAACGAAGTTTCCCGCGGGAGACACTGACAAAAACAAAAAACCAAAAGCCCAGCTGATAAAACATTCTGCAAGCGATCAGGATAGTTCTGCCGGGAAAAATTCATCGGATCAGGGTGAAAGACGCAAAGTAAAAGTGGTGATGAAAAAACCATCGGCGCCCTCCGCAAAAAAAACTCCTCCCAAAGTCGTTGTCAGCGCCCCTTCAGCTGGAAGTTCTGCGGGAAGTTCCGCAGCAGGCTCCGGGAAATCAAGTCAATTTAAAAAACAGGATTCAGGCGAAAGAAAACAAGGTTCCGAAAGAAGCGCAGAAAACGATTCTACCCGCGTAAGCTCGTTTCCGATTGCTCAGCGTCCCGCTGCCGCCGCAGGAAGAGTAGGCGGAAAATTGGTAGGCGGCGGTCACGGCCATTCACAGCGTCCGCCGCGTCCGCAGCAGCCGCGCGGGAATAAACCCAATTATGAAGGCGGCGCGCCCAACAGGGGCGGTTTTGCTCCGCGTACTCCAGGCGGTCAAGGCGGACAGGGACAAAGACAGGGATTTACTCCAAGACCGGGACAAAGACCCGGAGGCGGAGGATTTAATAAACAGGCAGGCGGCGGCGCAGGCCCAAGAAGCGGCGGTATGGGTACGCCTCCTTCAGGTCCGTTACCTGAAGGAAAAGGCGCTTCGAAAAGAAAGTTCATCGCGAAAAAACCTGTTTATAACCGGAAAGAAAAAGAACTTGAGATGGAGGAAAAACTCCTTCAGACAAAGAAAAAAATAACTCACATTGCGAATCCTGTGCCGAAGTCCATCGACATAATGGAAGTAATTTCTGTATCAGAGCTCGCGCGTAAAATGAATTTAAAAGCATCCGACCTTATTCAAAAATTGATGAGCATGGGACAGATGGTAACAATTAATCAGCAGATTGACGCGGATACCGCGACGATATTGGCGGCGGAGTTCGGCGCGGATGTAAAAATTGTAAGCCTCTATGACGAGACAGTAATTGAGACAGCCGCCGATGACGACGCGTTAATGCTTCCGCGCCCTCCTGTTGTCACCGTTATGGGACATGTCGATCACGGCAAAACAAAATTGTTAGACGCAATCCGCAAGGCCGACGTAGTATCAGGCGAGTTCGGCGGAATTACTCAGCACATCGGCGCATACATGGTTGAAACTCCACACGGAGCGCTCACTTTCCTTGACACACCAGGTCATGAAGCGTTCACGCGCATGAGAGCGCGCGGCGCGCAGATAACGGACATTGTAATTCTTGTAGTAGCTGCGGACGACGGAGTAATGCCTCAGACTATCGAAGCTATAAATCACGCGAAAGACGCGAATGTTCCAATCATCGTCGCGGTTAATAAAATTGACAAACCGGAAGCGAATCCCGACAAGGTAAAGAGTCAGCTTTCAGACCTTGGGCTGATGCCCGAAGACTGGGGCGGACAGACAATGTTTGTAGAATTATCCGCTCTTCAAAAAACGGGTATTGATAAATTAATAGAAGCCATCCTTCTTGAATCAGAGCTTTTAGATTTAAAAGCTAACTTTCAACGCACTGCCGAAGGAAAAATTCTTGAATCGAAAGTTGACCACGGAAGGGGAATTGTCGCTACGGTGATGGTAGAAAGGGGAACCCTTGCGATAGGAGACGCTTTTGTCGCGGGCATTTGGCCCGGAAAAGTACGCGCGATTTTCAATGACAAGGGAGAAAAAATAAACAAGGCGACTCCTTCAATGCCGGTTGAAGTTCTTGGTTTTGAAGGCATCCCGAACGCCGGTGATCCGCTTCAGGTTGTATCTGATGAAAAAGTCGCAAGGGAATTTTCGTCCAAACGGCAGGAATTGAAGCGCTTTGAAGATGCCAAGATTTTAAGAAAAGTTACGATGGATAACCTCCATGACATGATTTCAGACGGCGCGATTCAGGAATTAAAGGTAATTATTAAAGCCGACGTTCAAGGTTCCGCGGAAGCGTTAAAATCCAGCCTTGAAAAACTTTCCACAAAGGAAATACGGCTTCATGTCATTCAGGCGCTTCCCGGCCCCGTTAATGAAGGCGACGTCGACCTTGCTATTGCGTCTAACGCGATAATTATCAGCTTTAACGTTCGTCCGCTTCCAAAGGCAAAAATACTCGCCGATCAGGAAAAGGTTGACATAAGAAAATATAACATTATTTACAAGGCAGTTGAAGAAATAAAACAGGCGATGGAAGGCATGCTAAAGCCCGATACAAAGGAAGAAACAATCGCCACTGTGGAAGTGCGGGATACGTTCAAGGTGCCGAAGATCGGCACAATCGCAGGCTGTTATGTGCTAACAGGAACTGTAAAGAGAAACTGCACCATCAATGTAATAAGGGATCAGATTGTAATTCATTCGGGAAAGATCGCGTCTTTAAAACGGTTCAAAGACGACGCGCGTGAAGTTGCGGCAGGCTACGAATGCGGCATAGGCCTTGAAGGTTTTGACAATATACAAGTCGGCGATAATTTGGAAGTTATTGAAACAATAGAGATCGCGAGGAAACTGAGCTCGTAGATGCAGGGGTTTAGAACCGAACGATTAGGCCAGACGATTCAGGAAAAGATAGGCTCTCTTATCCTTGAAGGAAAAATTAAAGACTCCCGCGTGAGCAATTTTATCTCCATAACAAAGGTGAATGTGTCAAAAGACCTCTCTTATGCGGACGTTTATGTCTCGGATATCCGCGGCGATGTAAAAGAAAAAGAAGTGGAAGGTTTACAAAGCGCCGCAGGGTTTATTCAATCCCAGCTGGGACTTACGATGCACATTAGAAAAATCCCAAAACTAAGGTTTCATATTGATAAAAGCGTCGGTGACAGCTTCGATTTGATTAAAAAAATCGAAAGCCTGGTTGACAATGAAAAATGAATTCAGGGTTAATTTTATTTAACAAGCCGAAAGGCATCACATCCTTCGATGCGTTACGTGACATAAAACGCGCTCTTGGGACAGGCAGGGTGGGACATACCGGAACTCTTGACAAGTTTGCGTCTGGGCTTTTGATCGTGCTTGCAGGAAAAGCTCTCAGGTTAAGCAGGTGGTTTACACACTGTGATAAAAAATATCAAGGGCGCATAAAATTCGGCATGGAAACAGATACCTTAGACCCTGAGGGAAACATAATCGCGGAAGCCGGGCTTCCAACCCGTGAGCAGACAGAAAAAGCCCTCTCTCAATTTACAGGAAACATTTTGCAAACGCCGCCTGTCTTTTCTGCCATTCATGTGAACGGAAAAAGAGCGTCAAATCTTGCCCGCTCGGGAAAAATGCCGGAAATGAAAGAGCGCCCCGTCAGTATCTACAAATTGGAACTGCTCTCCTGGGAGCCGCCTTTCGCAGATATTTTTGTGCATTGCTCAAGCGGCACATATATCCGCTCCCTCGCGCGGGATATCGCTCTTGCCGCAGGCAGCAGAGGCCATCTTGTCTCGCTCCTTCGAACACAAATCGCAGGGTTCCATTTAGAAGAGGTTCACACGGAGACACAGAGACTCGGAGAACACGGAGTAAAGAAAATAAGTAAAGAAATAATTTCCAGTCTTGGACTCAAATATTTTGATGTAAGCGAAAATGAAAGGGATACTATTTTACACGGTAAATCTATATCATTTGTGCCTCCGTGTCTCTGTGTGAATTCTTCTTGCCTTGCTGTTTTTGAGGGAGAGGAGCTTATTGCAATAATCGAGAAAGAAGATAATTCATGGAAGTACGGATGCGTATTGGCGGAAAGATAGTTTTGACTATTAATAATTCATTTTATTTGATATAATAAAAATGATGAGCATTTTTTAGTAAGCAGTTTAGAAAAGAATATAAAGGAGAAAACAGTATTGGAAAATCAGGTAAAACTATTCTGTAAAATGATTTTTTTAATATTGTGCGTACTGTTCATTCCGGCGCAGCTTCCCGCGCAAAACGCGGCGCAGCAGGAAACTGTAATTAAGGTTGCCATGAGCGATGACTCTCCTATGGGTGTGGGACGTTTATTGTACATGGCGCTGGATAAGTTAGGCTATAAAATGTCCGTTAATATTGGCGGGATGCGTACATCGATTGCCAGTGTAAATTACGGTGAAGCGGCAATTCTGCCAAACCAAACAGACGGTTTTGACATTCAATTTCCCAATCTTATAAAAGTTCCATTCCCAGTTGATTATGTAGAATTTACAGCCTATACCCGCTCAGACGCTTCTTATGATATATCAACATGGAAAGATATTGCGGGGTTAAGATTTTGTTACCGCTGGCAGAATATATTTGTGGCAAACCAGGCAGAGCGGACAAGAGCTTCCAAATTAATATTAAAAAGTGAAATTCAGGATTTATGGGATGCCTTACTCAATAATGAAGCTGATGTTACGATCCTTCCGCGCGTGATAACATTTGATTATCGAATTCCTCCCGGTATTAAAAAATTAAATGTTATTGACCGTATTCCGTGCTACTCATATGTAAACAAAGATTACGCTTTTTTAGTTCCTCAGCTGGAAAAAGCGTATAGAGAACTGATTGGTCCCAGCTCCCCGGAGGCCGTCAGAAACTTCCGCGTATCCAAAAGAGACAACAACAGCGGAAAAAAGGTTTTGCTGCATATAAGCTCTTATGACGCGCGGGTTGAAAGAGAACGCGGTCAAGTGGAGGTTATAAGGCAGGCTCTGGAATCGTACAGCGATGTGGAATATAGAAATATTAATTTAAATTCGTATGAACACCGCGATAATACCGGTTTTAATAATATTTTTTCAGATATGATCCGCGCGAATTATATAGCGCATGATATTGATGTTGTTCTAACCTCTGATAACGAAGCGTTTAAATTCGTGATGGATAATTACTACATACTCTTTGCTCCAAAACCGGTAGTATTCTGCGGAGTAAACAGCATTGATACAACCACGCTGTACAGCCTTGAAGATTATTTTACAGGTATTTCCGGAAGTATTTCCTTTGAGGAAACGGCAAGGGAAATGCTGCGTTTATACCCAAAAACGAAACGGATTTTTATTCTAAATGATTATACGCTCTCGCGAAGCGTCAATATGCGTAAAAACATCGAAAAAAAAATATTAGAAATCAAATTACCGGCAGATGTTATATTTTCCGGGGATAAACCATTTGATGAACTCATGGAAGAAATAAAGAATTTTGGATCTGATACGCTGGTTTTAATCGGCAATTACCTTGTAGACAGTAACAATATATTTTATTCGGAAGCTGAAGTACAGAAGCATGCCGCGGCGGCTTCAATTAATCCTGTATTCTGTTTAACTTCGACTTACATGGGAGACGGAACATTGGGAGGACTCGTTTCAGTTTCCGAAGTAAAGAGCCGTATCGCAGTCTCTATGGCTATTGATATATTGCACGGAAAAAATGTATTAGATATTCCGGTTGTTTATGATTCATCGTCATATAACAGGTGGCAGTTTGATTATAGAACAGCAAAAAGATTAAACATAAATACTAATAGCCTGCCTGCCGGTCATATAGTCATTAACCGCATATTGCCTGTGTGGGAATCAAACCCGCTTGAATTTATATTTTCGATAACAGCAGGAGCTTTGATGCTTTTGATCATCTGCGCTTTGATCGTATTTTTAAAAATAATCGCCAAAAAGCAGGCGGAAGCGCAAAGCGCGACAGTGGCGAAGTCGGCGTTTTTGGCGAACATGAGCCATGAGATACGGACGCCGATGAACGCTATTGTCGGCATGGCATCCGTCGGAATAAAAGCGGATGAGCTTGAAAGAAAAGATTACTGCTTTAAACGGATAAACGAAGCCTCGAAACATTTACTTGGCGTAATAAATGATATTCTGGACATGTCTAAAATCGAAGCCAATAAACTTGAGTTGGTTTACGCGGTATTTAATTTTAAAGAAATGATGCAGAGGATAATCAATGTAAATAATGTACGCCTTGATGAAAAAAATCAAAACTTATCGGTATACATCGATCCTGCGATTCCTGAATTCCTTGTAGGTGACGAACAGAGGCTGTCGCAGGTTATTACGAACCTTATAGGAAACGCGATAAAGTTTACGCCCGAGAAAGGCTCAGTTAAAATCATCATTGAAAATTTAGAGGAAGAAAACGGAATATTTACAATTATGTTTTCTGTTACTGATACGGGTATTGGCATCAACCGCGATAAGCAAAAAAATCTGTTTCAGCCCTTTAATCAGGCGGAAAGCAGCACGTCTAGAGAATTCGGCGGCACGGGTTTAGGCTTGTCCATATCAAAAAATATAGTAGAAATGATGGGCGGAAGGATATGGGTCGATTCAGACCTTGGGCTTGGCGCTTCTTTCTCTTTCACGATAAAAGCCGAGCGCGCTGCGGAAACGAAGCAGGAACCCGAAGCTCATGCTGACACGGCGTTGAAATTCACAGGGAAGAACATCTTGCTGGTAGAAGACATGGAAATTAATAGAGAGATTGTACTTGCGCTTTTGGAACCTACGCAGCTAATTATTGATTGCGCCGAAAACGGCGAAGAAGCGGTTAAAATGTTCAGGCAGGCGCCTTTAAAATACGAGATGATATTCATGGATATACAGATGCCCATGATGGACGGATACGAGACAACAAAAATAATCCGCGATATAGAAAAAAGTATGGATGCTGATACAAACAGCCGGCCTGTTCCAATAGTCGCCATGACAGCGAATGTATTCCGCGATGACGTTGAAAAATGCCTCGAATGCGGCATGAACGGCCACGTAGGCAAACCGCTCAATTTTGATGAAGTCATGGATAAACTGCGAATGTATTTAAGTTGACACTTTCCCTGTTTTATGACAATATAAAATAGACACATAGGGTACAACAGGAGTAAATTAATGGCTTTAAACAAAGAAAGCGCAGGCAAAATCGTTGCCAAATTCGGTAAAAACGACAAAGACACAGGCGCAACGGAAGTTCAGATAGCGCTGTTAACTGAACGAATCAACCAGCTTACAGAACACTGCAAGCAGTTTAAAAAGGATAAATCCGGCCAAAGAGGGCTTTTAATTCTGGTCGGAAAACGCCGCAGGATGTTAAAATACATTCAAAGGACCAATCTAGAAGGTTATCGCAAGCTGATAAAAGAATTGGGACTGCGTAAATAATTATGCAAAAAGTAACATTAAATATCGCCGGTAAAGATTTAATTCTGGAGACCGGCAGGATCGCGAAACAGGCCAATGGCTCTGTGTTCGCTCAATACGCGGGATCGGCTGTTATCGCCACTGTCTGCTGTTCATCAGAATCGCTTGAAGGAATGGACTATGTTCCGTTAACGGTTGATTATAACGAAAAATATTATGCCGCCGGGAAAATCCCCGGAGGATTTATAAAAAGAGAAAGCCGTCCCAAGGACAAGGAGATTCTGGTCTCCCGTCTTATCGACAGGCCGATGCGCCCGCTCTTTGAAAAAAGTTTTGGACGCGAAATTCAATTGATACCTACAACGCTCTCAACGGATCAGGTGAACCCGCCTGATATTCTTGCAATCATCGCGTCTTCCGCGGCAGTTCACATTTCTGACATTCCGTTCGGCGGGCCTGTAGCGGGCGTTCGCGTATGCCAGGTAGACGGCGAGCTTATCGTAAATCCCACTTATGAGCAGATTGAAAAATCCACAATGGAAATCATGGTTGCCGGAACCAAAGACGGCATCACAATGGTGGAAGGCGGCGCGAAAGAAGTTTCGGAAGAGCTGATGATTCAGGCGCTCGATAAAGCTCATGCGGTGATAAAAGATTTCTGCGTTCTTCAGGAAAAACTGCGCGAGCTTTCAGGAAAACCAAAACTTCCCTTAATAACGCTTTCGTACTCGCTCGAAAACGCGGACGCTATCCGCGCCGGAGCTTTTCCAAAACTGCAAAGCGCGTGTTTCCTACCCGGCAAACATGAAAGACGGGACGCCATTAAAGCGATTAAAAATGAATTTGCAGGGCAGTACGCTTCTCAGCTTGAAGATGAAAAACAGAAAAAACTTTTTGACGCGTTATTTGAAGAAATGCAGTATGAAATACTTCGCTCTTCAATCTTAAATAACGGAAAGCGCGTTGACGGAAGAGGTCTTGAAGACATCAGAAACATCGCATGCGAAGTAGGCATCCTTCAGCGCACTCACGGCTCGGCTCTTTTTACAAGGGGAGAGACGCAGGCGCTTTGCGTTACAACATTGGGAACAGTTTTTGACGAGCAGATTTACGATGATATAGAAGGCGACAAACGCGAGAACTTTATGCTGCATTACAACTTCCCGCCGTATTCGGTAGGAGAAGTTGGAAGAACAGGAACCGGAAGACGCGAAATCGGACACGGACACCTTGCGCTTCGTTCGTTAAAAGCAATGGTACCGTCAAAAGAAGATTTCCCGTACACAGTTCGCGTTGTGTCAGAAATAATGGAATCCAACGGATCCTCTTCTATGGCGTCAGTCTGCGGCGGCACTCTTGCAATGCTTCACGCCGGCGTCCCGATGAAAAAACCGGTTGCGGGTATCGCGATGGGTTTAATCACAGAGGGAAAAGCCGGTCCCGGCGACAGATTCGCTGTGTTATCTGACATTCTGGGAGAAGAAGATCATCTTGGGGACATGGACTTTAAAGTCGCGGGAACCGCAGACGGAATTACCGGTTTCCAGATGGACATAAAGATCGCAGGCGTAAGCCCCGAAATCATGCATAAAGCCCTTGAACAGGCAAAACGCGGAAGGCTTCATATTCTTGGCATTATGAACCAGTGCCTTTCTAAGCCGGTGGAAGCGATCAGCGAATACGCGCCCAAGATTGTTTCATTAAGAATAGATATCGATAAAATCGGCGCTCTTATAGGCCCTGGCGGAAAGAATGTTAAAGCGTTATGCGAACAGTACTCGGTTAAAATCAACACAGAGGACGACGGCACAGTTACAATTTTCGGCAAAAACACAAAAGACGCAGAAGACGCAAAAGCCGCGGTTATGGGAATAGCGTCCGATCCTGAAATTGACAGGGTGTATAACGGAACCGTAAAACGAATAATGGATTTCGGAGCGTTTGTGGAAATACTTCCCGGCAAAGAAGGTTTAGTGCATATCAGCAAACTTTCAAGGCAGCGCATTGCTCAAGTTACAGATGTTTTAAAAGAAGGACAGCAGATTCCCGTTAAGCTTTTAGAAATTGACAAACAGGGAAGACTCAATCTTTCTTACATAGACGCGATTGATCCTAGCGGAGCGCCTGACAACGGCGGACAAAATCAAAGGAACGGTCAGCGAAAGTAAACTAATGGAGGCAGCTTGGGAGAAGTTTTATTAAAGGTTCTCAAAGCTGACTCCAGAGTTGAGCTTCCTAAATACGAAAGTGAACGCGCCTCCGGTATGGATCTCCGCGCGTTTCTTGAAAATGATGTTTGCATACCTCCTCTTGGAAGGGTAAAAATTCCGACAGGCTTGAAAATGGAGCTCCCTGAAGGCTATGAAGGGCAGGTGCGTCCGCGCTCGGGGCTTGCGATAAAACAGGGGCTTTCAGTTTTAAACTCTCCCGGCACAATTGATTCGGATTACCGCGGTGATATTGAAATAATTCTTGTAAATTTAGGCGGCGAAAACATTATAATTAAAGACGGAGACAGAATTGCGCAGCTTGTTATATCTCCCGTAATTCGCGCTCAAATTGAAGAAGCGAAGGCGCTTTCTCCAAGCGGCCGCGGGAGCGGCGGATTTGGTTCCACCGGGGTTTAATTAATGCCAAAAAAAAATGTATTGATCAGCAAACGGTACATCTCTAAAACCATGTTTATATGCATTTTAAATGAAATGTTCTTCGCGTTTCTTATTTGCTTTTGTTTTTTCTTTTTTATATTTTTTGTAAATCAAATACTTCTGTTGGCGCAGAAAATACTTGAACAGAGAGTTCCATTCAGTCAGGTTGTACTTTTAATTTTATTCTCGCTTCCTACAGTTATCGCGATGTCGGCTCCGTTCGCATGCCTTGTAGGAACGCTTATGACCGTAGGACGCCTTACTTCGGACAATGAAATACTTGTTATGCTGTCTTCCGGGCTTTCGTACAAAAATATATTTTTACCTGCGATAACAATGGGAATAATTATCTCCATTCTTTCTTTTTTTACAAACGATGTTCTGCTTCCGGCAGGAACTGTTCAATTTAATAAGTTATGGAGAAGAATACTCGTGTCTACTCCGGCATTGGAACTTCAGGCGAATTCCGTAAAAAAATATAAGGACACAATAATTATTACAGGCGGCGTTACGGGAAACGCGATTAATAACATGCTTATTCTGGATAAAACTTCAGACGGAGAGCGGCGCATTATTTTAGCGAGAAAAGCTGAATTAAAAGACGCCGGAAAAGAAGGGCTCAGTTTGAATCTGGAGAACGCATTTGTTCATTCGTCAAAAGAAAGAGTAAGGGAAGATTATGATTATGCAGACGCCGATAATCTGCAGTACTGGATTTCTAATGATGATATTATGCAGGCGGCAGTAAGCGTAACTCCGAGGGAAATGAGCTCAAGAGACGTAAGTAAAGCGATCGCGGATAAAAGGATAGAAGTTGCGGCAAAGGAAAATGACAGAAAAGCAAGACTTGTGAATCAATCATTTGGAATAGAAAATTTGTTAAGAGCAGGGCCTCAATCATCTGACTGGAATAAAAGAGAGACAACTGCTTCCCTTTATAACCGCGAAGTGTCCGCCGTAAAATCAATTTTAAATGACAGGTCTCTTCGTCTTTATTTAATCGAAATCAACAGAAAATTCTCGGTTCCTTTCGGCGCGTTTTGTTTTGTTTTTATAGCCGTTTCCATAGGGCTTATGGCGAAAAAATCAGGACAGACTGTCGGCTTTATTTTCGGAAATTTAATAGCCGTAACATATTGGAGTTTACTGTTTATAGGGCAGTCAATGGGTTTAAGCATGGGAACCCCTCCGTTCTGGTCAATGTGGATTCCCAATTTTATCTTTTTAATAACAGGGCTTTTTTTAGCCTTGACCAGGGTACGAAGATGATTTTGGACAGATATTTACTGCGTCAGTTTTTTCCAATATTTTTTTCTGCCATTTTTATGTTTGTTTTTCTTTTACTTTTGATAGATTTATTTTCCAGCATAATACGTTATATGAACAATGAAGTACCTGTTCTGGAAGTGCTTAGAATGTCACTCTATTTTATTCCAAAAAGCGTTTCTTACGCCATGCCTCTTTCTCTTCTTTTTGCGTCGGCTTATACGCTCGGAGACCTTTACGCAAAAAATGAGCTTACGACGATTTTTTCGACAGGAATTCCTTTTTGGCGCTTTTGCGTTCCGTTGATACTTGTGGGTTTTTTCGCGTCGCTCTTTTCGTTTTATCTGGATGATAAAATTGTAATACCTACCATGAAAATAAAGAGCGATCTTACAAGAAAAGCTTTGCGTCAGCATATAACCGAAAATAATTCAGACATTGTAATAAAAGCAAAAAATGGAAAGCTTATTTATTCGGTTGATTATTTTGATTATGAAGAGCTGATTTTAAACGGAGTAAGCATTATTGAACAGGGAGATGATGGAGAATTTATTTCGCAGATAAGGGCTCATTCGGCGAATTGGAACGGCGAGCGCTGGGTATTTAATGACGCTAAAATATATCAATATGAAAACGAAATCCTCCGCATAAGGAATCTTCCGGCAAACGTGTCATATAATGAACATCCTGAAATATTTAAAAGAAATTCTGTTAACGTGCAGGATCTAAAGGCAAAAGACGCGGGGCTGCTTGTAAAAGACCTGCGTGAAGCAGGGCTACCTTTTCAGGAAGCGCTTTCCGATTATTATCACCGTTTTTCGTTTTCGACAACTTCTTTTATTGTTATGTTCCTTTCGGTTTCAATGGGATGCAGATTCAGAAAAAATATTTTATTGATGAGCCTTTTTACAAGCCTCTCTGTAGCTGTTGTTTATTACATAACGGAAATGTTAAGCATGACAATGGCTGGTTATAATTATATCTATCCTTTTATCGGCGCATGGTTTCCTGTATTTTTATTTATTATTATCGGCGTATTTCTTATAAGAGGCGCGAAAACCTGATGCGTTTCAGTATTACAGGAAGGGACAGCTCTTCCAAAGCGAGAAACGGTATTTTATATCTTCCTCACGGAGAAGTAGAAACGCCTGTTTTCATGCCTGTGGGAACAAACGGAACTGTTAAAGCTCTTACCGCGGACGATCTAAAAGAAATCGGGTACTCTTTGATCCTTTCAAATACGTATCATCTTTATTTGAGGCCGGGCGAAGAAATTATTGGAAAGGCGGGAGGACTTCATAAGTTTATAAACTGGGACAGAAATATATTGACAGATTCAGGCGGCTTTCAGATTTTTTCCCTCTCGGCTTTGCGAAAAATAAAAAAGGAAGGCGCGTGGTTCAGATCGCACATTGACGGTTCAAAACACTTTTTGAGCCCGGAAAAAGCCGTGAATATTCAGGTAACACTGGGAAGCGACATACAGATGCAGCTTGATTATTGCTCTCATTGGGGAGCGTCCAGAAAGGAAGCAAAAGAAGCGCTTGATATAACAACACAGTGGCTGGAAAGGTCAATTGTTACATGGAAAGACGCGTGTGATAAAGGATACGATGGCAGTCTTTTTAGCATTGTTCAGGGGAATTTTTTCCCCGACCTCAGAAAAAAAAGCGCGGAAATTTGCGCTTCCTGCGGCACTCCCGGAATTGCAATCGGCGGTCTTTCGGTAGGGGAGCCCGAGGAACTTTTTTTTGAAACATTGGCTCAAAGCGCGTCCTTTCTTCCCGAAGAAAAACCCCGCTATGTTATGGGAATCGGCACGCCTGCATACATTTTAAACGCGATAGAGAACGGGATCGATATGTTCGACTGCGTACTTCTTACGCGGGAAGCCAGAAACGGACGTGTTTATTCAAATTCAGGACCGATTTCTATAAAAAGAAGCGAAAACGCCGGTGATTTTACGCCGATAGATAAAGAGTGCGGGTGCAAAGTATGCAAAAATTATTCGCGCGCGTATCTTAGGCACCTTTTTAAGACAAAGGAAATACTTTTTTCCATGTTAACCAGTTACCACAATCTGTATTTTATTAATGAACTGGTTAAAAACAGCCGTAACGCAATAACGGAAAACAGGTTTTTAGAGTATAAGAAGGGATTTTTATCACGTTATAATGAGGGAGCAATAAATGAAAATAATTAAAAATGATATTTTTGCCGTGTTATTTCAGCCAGCTTTTGCCGCAGTTCTCTGTGGTTTGTTTTTCTTTTCCTCATTATCAACATTCGCGCAGCAGAACTCAGAATCCGCGAGGCGGGAAATAATCCAGTACGGCACAGAAATAGAAATAGAAGCGTTGATTCAATCTTTAAAAACGGAAAATGCGGAATATCTTGACAGCGAACTTATTGAACTTGCGCAAAACTCCAGAAATCATAAAGTGCTTATCGGTATTTTTTCTTTCTTCGGAGATCGTAAAAAAGACGGGCTTGAAGAGCGCGCGCTAAGAGTGATATCCCAGAGAGAAAATGAAACAAATGAAACAGTGCATTCCGCCATGGATTATCTTGGAAAAATAAAATGCCCGCAGGCTGTGCCCGTGATCATGGAACTTCTTGATACCGAGGAAAGGCGGTTTTTAAGCACAGGTTTCCGCGCATTAAGCCTTGCAAGCTCGGGCGATAAAGCGTTAGCTGATGAAACAGCCGAGTTTCTTATCGAATATTACACATACCGGGAACCGGGAAGCGATAATCGAAGCATTTTAATTAACGCGATCGGAGCTACGGGTTCCGATGTCGGCATCGAGCTTCTTTCTGATATCGCGACAAATACGGACGAACGAATTCCTCTTCGCATGGCGGCACTGGACGCTCTTTCAAAAATTGGAAACGATGAAGGGCTTAAAGCAATTTTAGTCTGCATCGGAACAAATGATCCTAACGTGCGCTCTGCGGCAGTGGGAGCGCTGGGGCCTTTTTCCGGCCCTGATGTTGACAAGGCCATTTTAGACGGTTTTCGCGATTCGTATTACCGCACGCGCATTGCGTCCGCGCAGGCAGCGCGTGACAGAAAACTGGCAGCGGCGGTTCCCTTTTTAAAGTTCCGCGCAGAGCGCGATGACGTTCCGAATGTGAAGGACGAAGCAATCCGTGCACTTGGAGCCATAGCAAACGATGAAGCGCTGGAAGTTCTTGAAAGCCTCTTTTTAGATCGAAAAAATTCAGAGAGGGTGCGCGTGCTTTCGGCGGATTTATTAATGAAGCATACGGCTTCGAAAAATTTTACGCGTCTTGTTTTAGAACTGGATGAAGCTAAATCCAAAAATCAGACGAACCTTTACAACGGCTTTTTAAGAGTTGTAGGAGCCGCAGTTCTTGGTGAAAATGTGACCGAGATTGAAAGCCTTGCGCGCAGTTTTATGAGAAGCGGAACGGTAATTGAAAAATTATACGGGCTGGATATGGCGCTTAACAACAGGCTTACAAATCTGGATGCGGAAATAATCACTCTAGCAAAAGACAGAAACGAAGGCATCGCAAGAAAGGCAAGCCGTATCGCGGAAACACTCGGCATTGAGATACCTGAGTAATGATAAAAAAAATCAAACAAATAATTGAACAGTGTTTAAAAGAAAATCCCTGCGAAGCGGAAATCCGCTGTAACGAACCCATGAAAGATCACACAACATTTAAAATCGGAGGTCCTGCCGATGTATGGATATCTCCTGACGGCGAAGGTTTTTCCGGGTTTTGTGTTTCTCTTTTGAATCGCTGTCTGGATCAAAATATTCCATTGTTTGTACTGGGAGGAGGAGCGAACATCGTTGTTTCCGATAAAGGAATTCGCGGCATTGTGCTTGACATGAACGCATGGCGCGGCGAAAGCGTATGGATGTTATGCGCTGAGAATAAAGACGAATTAATTTTAAAAAGCGGAACCGGAATTGATGAAGCTGCGGATAATGCCTGCGCGGCCGGCCTTTCAGGACTGGAATTTCTTGCGGGAATGCCCGGAACTGTCGGAGGCGCCTTATGGATGAACGCGCGCTGTTACGGGAAAGAAATATCCGATGTTTTAAGCTGGGCCGAAGTGATTTGTTATGAGGAATTAAAGAGGGAATATATAATTAAAAGATTTGAGTTTAAAGATAAAAGCGGGTTTGGGTATAAAAAAAGTCCGTTTCAGGAAATGAATTGCATAATATTATCCGCTGCTTTTAAACTGCAAAAAGGCGATAAAGAAAAAATGCTTCTTGATATGGAAAATAAAAGGCAGGACAGGCAGGTTAAGGGACATTATCTGTTCCCGTGCGCAGGTTCTGTTTTTAAAAATGACCATAATTTTGGAAAACCTGCAGGACAAATTATTGACGAATTGGGTTTAAAAGGTCTTCAAAAGGGCGGTGCGCAGGTAGCGCCCTTCCACGGTAATATTATTATCAATAACGGTAATGCGACAGCCTCTGATATCCGCGCTTTGGTTAATGAAGTAAAAGAAAAGGTTAACATAGCGGCAGGTTTCGATCTGGAGCCAGAAATTCTGTTTGTCGGGGAATGGTAGAAAATTCCCTTTAAACCCGCTTGCCACGATTTCTCATTTTTGCTAGAATCGATCAGGCTTAAAGCTCATTTAAGCTAACCTCTTTCCTGACAACTAAGGGAAAGGTTAAGGGTACTTAACTTTACTTTTAGTGATCAGGCATATGGCCATAAGGAGGAACTATGCGCCGATATGAACTTACGGTTATCTTTCCCATGGAAGAAGACCAGCACAGGGCAGGACGGGAACATCTATTATCCGATCTTTCTGCCAACGGAGCCGAGATTGAAAAAACCGATGAACTCGGGGATCGCGATCTCGCCTATGAAATCAAAAAAAGAACACGCGGTAAATACGTCCTTTTTGTAATAAAAGCAGACCCTGCCAAAATTACAGTTCTGGATCGTATCTTCAAGCTGAACGCGAACCTTTTAAAATTTCTCTTTGTAAGAATTGAGGAATAGGAGTTGACGCATGGCTGATATTAATCATGTGGTCTTAATCGGCCGTCTTACAAGAGATGCGGAAATTAAATATACTTCGGGCGGTCAGGCTGTTTGCAAGTTTTCCATCGCTGTAAACCGGCGCAAGAAAAACGGCGACAACTGGGAAGATGAAGCTAACTTTTTTGATATTGTGTTATGGGGAAAGCAGGGCGAGTCGCTTCAATCGTATCTTGTAAAAGGCAAGATGATTGGCGTAGACGGAGAACTGCGTCAGGATCGATGGCAGCAGGACGGACAAAACCGGTCGAAGGTTGAGATAATTGCGAATTATGTTCAGCTTTTGGGCGGAGGCGGCGGTTCAGGCGATCGTCAGAATTCCTATAATAATAATTCGTCAAATCAAAACCAGAGTGAATCATCATACAGTCAGCCCAAAGATGACGGTTTTACAGACGATATTCCGTTTTAATTTACTAACCTAAGATAAGGAGCTATTTATGTCAGATGACAAATATTTTGATAACGAGCCGTCTCCACGACATGGCAGAGACATGGACATGCAGATGGATGACCGCGACGGCGATGATCGCGGCGGACGCGGAGGAAAAGGCGGAAAAGTTTTTTTCAAGAAAAAAATATGCAAATTCTGCGCGCAAAAAATGAAGATTGATTATAAGGAATCGGATACCTTAAGGCGCTTCATAACGGAAAGAGGAAAAATTCTTCCGCGCCGCATTACAGGAACATGCGCTAAACATCAAAGGGCTTTGGCTCTTGCGATAAAGCAGGCAAGAAGCATCGCCCTGCTTCCCTATGTAGCCGAATAATATGATTCAGGAAGAAGAACGCGTTTCCATAGGAGACGCTTCCGGTGTTCAAATATCAAAGAATGCTCTCATTACAATACTTGTCTGCACGGGTTTAAGCGTCTTTTTTATGAACGCCGGCTTTCTTTCCCTGTTTTTTCTTGTTCCGATAGGTTATGCGGTAAAAGCGACAGGCGCCTTTGCGTTTACGTTTATTATTGCGGCGGTATCAAACATTGTAATAAGCCTGATTTTCGGACTTAGTTATAATGCTTCGGGAATAGTTATAGAATTTATTTATTTTACATTATTATTTCTTGTCTTTATATGGATAATGAACGTAAAAAAACTGCGCACCATGTATAAATTTATTATTGCATCGTCGCTGGGAGCAATTGCGTTTTTAATTTTGATAAGAAGCAGTGATGTCTTCAATTTAGTTAATGAAATAATTACTTCCGATAACGTATATTTTTCTGAAGACCCCGGAATAGACGCGTTTTTAAGGGAAATATTTACGCCCGATATGGTTGAAAAGGCAAGGATAACAATTTACCGCTTTGGAGCAATTTTCTTTCATTTCTTCCTGTTTTTTATCAGCCGGCAGATAGCGCTTGGGCTTTTCTGGCTCATCAAAAGGCAAAGAAACGACAAAGGATTAATGGAGTTTTTCGCTCCCGCGAACACAATCTGGATACTCCTTGGCTCTTTTACCTATATCATGCTTTTATCAAAATTATTCAAAAATGAGATTCTTGATATAGTCGTATGGAACATATTTACAATTTGCTGTATAATTTTTATTGCGCAGGGAGCCGGTATAATAATGTTCTGGCTTGCGCAGAAATCGCAGATGTTCAGGCTTGCGATTGGCGTTACTATTATTGTTTTGGTATTTAGTCCTGTAGTGATATTTGCAATCGGAGCGGTATTATTACTGGGAGTTGCCGGAAATTTCTGGCAATTCAGGATACAAAATAAAGGACAGGTTTCTACTCCGGAATCGTAAACGCATTGCGCGAAAGAGCGTGTAACGCCTCAGCGTAATTTGCGTGTCCGAAACAGCTGCTTTTTTGCGGCTGAAACTAAATTTGAGTATTCCGCACAACTTTTCGGAATACAGGTGGTTTACTGCTTTAATGCGGTGAATCATAAAATGCGGCGCATTATTAAATGACGCGCATTTAAAGGAGCTTGGTATGAAAGTTATTTTAAACAAGGATCTTGCAACTCTCGGAGAAGAGGGAGACGTAAAGGAAGTAGCAAAAGGTTACGCGCGTAATTTTTTATTCCCAAGAGGATACGCCCTTCCGTATACTCCCCGTATGATTAAAATAATCGAAGGCAGAAAAGCGGAAATTGACGCGCGCAAGGAGCAAAAACGCCTTGATGCAAGAGGGCTTAAAGAAAAACTTGATTCTTTGGAACTCTCCATCACAATGCCGGCAGGCGCGAACGGAAGGCTTTACGGCGCCGTTACAAATCAGACTATCGCGGAAGAGCTTGCGAAGAATGGATTCCAGATTGAGCGCAAACGCATAGAACTTGCGGGCAACGGATTTAAAACTGTAGGAAAATATAAAGCCGTAATAAAACTTTACGAAAATCAGTCAGCCGAAATTACAATTACAATTATCGCGCAGGAAATAAAGACAGAAGCTCCGGCAAAACCGGCTCCAAGAAGGGGAAGAAGGGATGACAGCCGCTTTTCAAACAAGGAAGGCTCTCCCGCTTCTTCAGAAGTACAAGAGGAAAGCGCGGCTCCTTCAACCGAACCTGTTTCTGAATAGACTTGAGTATGCCAGGGTCTCCCAGGGATAAAACACCTCCTCATGACGATGAACTTGAACAGGCGGCTCTCGGCAGCCTGTTATCTGATAATGAAGCCGTGTCCGCCGCGATTCAGGTTCATCTGCGTCCGGGAGATTTTTATTCAAGAGCGAACAACAGGATTTATGAAGCCATTTTAAGCCTTGACGGAAAGGGGCTGCGTCCCGATATACAGACCGTTGTTCAGGAACTAAAACAGATGGGCAAGCTTGATGAAGCGGGCGGAGCTTCCTATGTATCAAGCCTTACGACTGTGATTCCTTCAAGCGCCAACATTGAATATTACGCGCAATTGGTAAAAAATTACTCGCTTAAAAGATCTCTTTTAAAGGTCGCGTCCGACGTAGCCATAAACGCCTATGATGAATCAAAAGACGCAAGAGAATCGCTTGAAGAGGTTCAGCAGCTGATATTTGAGCTGACGGATGACAGAAGCGTTGTTTCATCAAGGAAAATCGGCGAAGTGCTGAAAGAGACAATTGCGCAGATTGATATCGTCATGAAATCAAAAAACCCGATAACAGGCATTACAACTGGTTATGAAAAACTGGATCAGATGACATCAGGCTTTCAGCGGGATGAGTTTATAATTATCGGAGCCAGGCCTTCTGTCGGAAAAACAGCACTTGCCTTGAATATGGCTTCCTGCATGGCGTTTCATAATAAAATTCCGACAGCCTTCTTTTCCCTTGAAATGTCGGACAAAGCCCTTGTGCAAAGGTTAATCTCAAGCGAAGCGGTTGTTCAGGCGCAAAATCTAAGGAGCGGTTTTTTAAGTTCGGGAGATTATAAAAAAATAATCGATGTTATGAGTTTGATATACGAAAAGCCTTTCCACATTGTCGATATTCCGAATATGAATCTTTTAAATCTCCGCTCGCAAGCCAGAAAATTAAGGTCTCAGCAGCAGGTGGAGATAATTTTTATCGATTATCTTGGCCTTATAAGCCACGAAGACAGTAAAATGCCGCGTTATGAGCAAATATCCAGCATTTCCCGCTCTTTAAAGAGCCTTGCGCGCGAGTTGCATATACCAATAGTAGTTTTATGCCAGCTCACCCGTGATGCCCAATGGGAAGCGCCGACGCTTGCGCATTTAAGGGATTCAGGCTCCATAGAACAAGACGCCGATTTAGTATTATTTCTGAACCGGGAACCAGCGAAGAAGGGTAAAAATGATAAAGATGACGAAAAACCGGTATCGGTAGACATAATTCCCACAGATTTGATAATCGCAAAGCAAAGAAACGGACCGACAGGGGTTGTAAAGCTCGAATTGGTGACAAAATTCGCCAAATTCAGGCCATTATCTAATGAACAACAGCAGAGCTGATAACTTGAAATATTTTTTTATTTATGTTATATTTTTTCAACGGGAGGATATATGGCATTAACAGATGAATATGATTTTGACTTGCTTAAAAACGAAGCGGAAGTTTTGGTTATTCGGGAGATGGAACAACAGTTTAAATCAATGCAGGGAAATATGTGCCGCTGTAACGAATGTGTTGTTGATATTGCCGCGATAGCGTTGAATTCCGTTAAACCTTTATACAGGTTTTCCCTGCTCGGCACGCTTTACGCGTCTCAGGCGATGACAGAGCAGGCGTACGCAGACAGCGTAAAAGAGGCAGTAAAACAGGCAATCAAAAAAGTAAGTAAAAATCCTGCGCACGATTAAGTTTTTATTTTAACGCGTCGGAGCGCAGCATATTTTGAACTGAAAGATAAGATCGCACCCTAAGTGATACAAATATTTCGTTTTTTGGATGCTTTTTAAATTCATCTAAGGTTCTTTCATAGGTCTCAAGTGGGATTCTCATTACGGCTACTTCGCCCGCTCTTATTCCGTCAAGATGAAACTCTATGCCCGAAGGGCCTTTGCAGTGATACCATGCGTTTATGTCTTTATCGGGATAGTTTTCTACGGCCTTTGTAAGAAGGTATGATTTCAGCGCTTCGATAACGGCAGGTTCAAGGTCGTCTTTTATAACCGCAAGGCGATCCGCCATTTCAGGAAAACTTATTATTGTTTCGTAAGGCACGTTGTCTTTTTTATTACGGTAAAACTCGCCCCTGTCAAGCTCGGGGATTACTTCAATTTTTAGTTTCTTTGATTTCCAGATAACCATAATTCTGTATTCGGGTTTGTGCTTTTTATTGCAATAAAGGCAGGTATAACTCATGAACGTGCCGTCAAGTATTTTGTCAAGGTTGTCGGGGTTGCTGTCCAAATCGATTTCATCTTCGTATTCTATCTGAAAATTTGTTCCGCACAAACACTTAATATTCTGTTTCATTTTACCACTCCTTTTTATTGGCGCGTAAAAAACATTATATCACCAAACAGAGCAAATATCATTAAACCGAAGATAATTACCATGCCGCATGTTTGAAAAACAGAAATAACTTTTGGAGAGATGGGTTTTCCCCTTATCCATTCAACAGCGAAGAGGATGATCATGCCGCCGTCCAAAATTGGGAGCGGAAGCATGTTCATGATTCCGAGGGCAATCGAAATTATTGCTATAAAATTGAAAAAGATATGCAGTCCGGCGCCGAAATTCTGCCCAAACCCCTGAGCGGCAAAATCTCCCATCATGTATGTTATGCGAACAGGCCCCGAGACTGCCTGAGTCAAATCGATTCCTTTAAATAAAAGTCCAAGGCTTTTAATTGAAACAGCGAGCGTTTTAATGCTTTCCTGCGTGCCTTTCGCGACAGCGGCGGGAATGGAAAGTGACGGAGTTCTGCTTTCAAGAATTTCCCAATAAAAGCCAAATCCGTTTTCAATGTCAGAAGGCGTCAATGTTACTTCGTTCCGGTAGCCTGGGCGCTCATATTTTACCACATAACTTTCCTGTTCCTGCGTTATGAGTTTTTCAAACTCTTCGCTGTTGTAAACAGGATTTTCGTTTACGCTTATAATTCTATCCCCTGGAAGAAGACCCGCGCGTTGCGCAGCGCTGTTATTCTCGATATTTCCGATAACAGGATCTATCCACGGATAAATGCCTATTCTTCCGGCGCCTGTCGATTTATCAAGCGACGGAGTAACATTCAAATTATATTCAAAACCGTTTCTTTCCACGGTAATTAAAAGATTTTTATCAGGATTTACAATAATGCTTTCGCGTAATTCTGTGTAGTTGTATATTTTTTTACCGTTTATTTCTTTAATGATGTCGCCTGTTTTAATGCCGGCGATATCGGCGGGATTATATCCGCCGTCAATTTCTGATGAAAGAACAATTTTATTTGGAAGCGTAGTTGTCTCAAAACCAACTCCCCATATAAAGGAAAGAATCAAAACCGCAAGCACCACATTAAAGAAAGGGCCGGCGAAAGAAACAAGTATTCTTGCCGCGGGGCTTGCCGCAAGGTACGAGCCCTTTTCGGGTTTTACGCCGTTACGCATATTCTCCCACGCTTCGTTATAATCGGTTTCTCCTTTCATTTTGCAGTATCCGCCGACAGGAAACATGCCAAGACGGTATTCCACATCGCCGATTTTCTTTTTTAAGATTGGATTTCCCCATCCGATTGAAAACGCTTCAACATGAATGCCGACAAGGCGCGCGGCGAGAAAATGCCCAAGTTCATGGAAGAAAACAACTATGCCAAGACCAAAAAGCCCAAGAACGATTTTAACTATTAACATAGTATTATGGTAACATAAATCGTGAAAGACGCCAAGAGAAGAGCGCAATTCGGCTAAATAAAGTCGTCTGCTTTTTGTCTTGCTTGAGAATCTGCGTTTAGTATTGCTTTTAAATTCAAGTAATCGCCTGACCAGTCTGATTGCAGCACACTCTCCGTTATTCGCGGTATATCGAGAAAGCCGATTTTTTGTTCTAAAAAAGCCGAGACAGCCGTTTCATTTGCGGCATTGTAAGCGCAAGGGTAGAGTTCTCCTTTTTTGGCAGCCTCCACGGCAAGTCCAAGCATAGGAAACCTGTCAAAATCCGGTTTTGAAAAATCCAGAGTGAGGGAATCAAAATTTAAAGGTTCAAGAGATGATGGAGTTGTTACAGGCCAGTAGACAGCGTCATGAACTGGATGGCGCATGTCAGGTTTGGACATTTGCGCGTAAATTACGCCGTTAGATAAAAGTATCATTGAATGCACAATGCTTTGAGGATGAATCACAACTTTTACCTTTTCGCACGGCATGTTAAAAAGGACGCAGGCTTCGATTATTTCAAGTCCCTTATTCGCCATTGACGCCGAATCAACGGTTATTTTCTTTCCCATATTCCACGTAGGGTGGGAAAGCGCGTCTTCTGCCGTAACTTTTTCCATTTCCCGTAAACTATAATTTCTAAACGGCCCTCCGGAAGCCGTAAGAATAATCTCTTTAATAGATTCTTTTCCTGTTTGTACTTCGCGGTAAATATCTTCCTGTGTATGCACTTTCAGTAAATGAAAAATTGCGGAGTGTTCGGAATCAACCGGTATTATTTTTACATTTTTTTCTTTTGCCGAACGCATCGCCAATTTGCCTGCCATAACTATTGTTTCTTTATTCGCCAAAGCGAGATGGGAGCCTGCGTTAATTGCGGCAAGAGAAGGCTCCAAGCCTTTGGCGCCTGCGATGCCGTTTATTGTTATGTCCGGTTTTATTTCTGTTATAGCCGAAAGCAGTTTTTCATTTCCGCTGTCTTCCGTTAAAACACAAACAGCGCTAGGATATTGCCTTGACAGTTCTTCAAGTTTGCTGCGGCCGGATTTGGCGCAAAGGAGGACTACTTCAAAATTTCCGGTATCGCGGGAAATAATATCAAGAGAGCTTTTTCCTATTGAGCCTGTAGCGCCAAGAACAGCGACCCGTTTTTTCATTATTAAAGTATGAATAAATAATGGTAGATAAGATAAAACACAGGAGCCGCGACAGCAATAGAATCAAGTGAATCCAGGATTCCGCCGCGGCCTAACATTAAATTTCCGGAATCCTTAAAATCGCAGCTTCTTTTAATGGCGGATTCTGCAAGGTCTCCAAGCATGGCCGCAAGGCCGGGGAAAAAACCAAGAAAGAAAGCGGCAAAAAACATCGCGGAAACAGGAGTATCGTAAAAAGAAAAAGAGACAGGAAAGAATTTTATATTATCAGGAAATATTATAAAGACGGCAAGAAATGCAATTATAAGCGGCCCCAGAAACCCGCCGATAAAACCCGCTATGCTTTTATTCGGGCTTACGGGAACTATACCGCGGTTGTTTGCGCCGAATAATGTCCCGAAAAGCCATGCCATTGAATCGCTTGCGAAAATTATAAATAAAAACAAAAGTATGGCGTAATTATTTTCCCATGTTTTCATTTTTATCAGCCAATACATGAAAGAACCGGGATAAATTATCAGGGAAAAATTGCCAATAACATTGAATATTACGCTCTCGATATCTGATAAACGGGTAAAAATTACTGTTATAAGCACCCACCCAATGCCGGCCATTATTAAGACGGGAACTATCCATAAAGGAAGATTAAAGCTGATGTGAAGAGTTATCGAAAGCGGCGCGACAGCTCCAAGAAAAAAACTTTTAACTTTTGAAATTTTAATTTGCTTTTTTTCGAGCATGGAAGAAAATTCTACTGCGCCGATTCCGGATAACAGCACAATAATGAGATTTAAAGCAAGATTGTTATAAAAATCGGCAAAAAGAACAAGCGCGACAATTGCAGGGATTCCAAGAATAAAAATTAATAACCGTTCTATCAATTTCTTCATTTTACTCCGCCGAAACGCCTTTCCCTGTTTTTAAAACTTAAAATCGCATCTTCCAAATCGCTTTTTTCCCAGTCTGGCCACATTTTATCAGAAATATACAATTCTGAATAGGCACCTTCCCACAAAAGGAAGTTGCTTGTACGGTGCTCTCCGGCGCTTCTGATAATTAAATCCGGGTCTGGTATGTCAGGATTATCAAGATACGCGCTTATACCGGTTTCCGTTAATTCATCGATCGCCTTGTTATCCAATGAATATTTCTTTACGGCGCGGATTATTTCGTCCCTTCCGCCGTAATTAATCGCAAGAATCACCTGCATTCCTTCAAAACCGGCAGAATCGGCTACGGAATCGGAAATCTCCTTTTGAATGTCGGGAGGAAGGCCGTAAATATCACCTGCAAACCTTGTGCGCAGCCTGTTGGTTTTACTGAACTCGAATTCCGCGCGAAGATACTGCTTTACAAGACCCATTATAAAGCCCACTTCGTCAGCCGCGCGTTTCCAGTTCTCTGTTGAAAACGCGTACAAGGTTAAATATTTTATCCCAAGATCGCTTGCGGCTTTTACAATCCTCTTTGCCGCTTTTAAACCTTCCAGATGACCCTGCGTTCTTATAAGGCCGCGCTCTTTTGCCCAGCGTCCGTTTCCGTCCATTATTATCCCGACATGATCAGGAGCGGTAGTCTCCATTACACTTCCATTATCTCTTTTTCTTTTTCTTCAAGCACCTTATTCACTTGTCCTATGTAACTGTCTGTAAGTTTTTGAAGTTCATCAGTTCCCTTTGTTTCATCATCTTGCGTAATTTTGGAATCTTTTAAAAGTTTCTTTAAGGCGTCATTGCCGTCGCGCCTTATATTGCGGATCGCGACTCTGGATTCTTCCGCATTGTTCTTTGCGACTTTGACAAGTTCCTTGCGTCTTTCCTCTGTAAGGGGAGGAATGGAAATGCGGATAACCTTGCCGTCGTTTGAAGGATTTAATGAAAGCTCGGAAGATCTGATTGCCTTTTCAATTTCTGTGATAAGCGCTTTATCCCACGGTTGAATGACAATAAGGCGGGCTTCAGGAACCGAAATATTCGCGACCTGATTAAGGGGAGATTTTTCTCCGTAAGCATCGACCCGAATTTTATCGAACAAGGCAGCCGAAGCCCGCCCCGTCCTTAGAGCGGCAAACCCTTCTTTAAGGCTTGCCACCGATTTTTTCATGCGATCTTCGTTAGAAGATATTACTTCCTGCATAAAACCTCCGCGCGTATTATTCCGCGCCTACTCTGTAGTAAATGTAATCATTTACCGCAAGTTTGGCGCCTGCCTTTTTACCGCATTCCTCAATCGCTTTGGAAACCGTCATTTTTTCATCTTTAACATAACCCTGTTCCATAAGGCAGATTTCCGAAAGGTATTTGGTTACCTTTCCTTTGAGAATTCCTGCAAGAACGTTATCAGGCTTTCCTTTTAATTTTTCGTCCTGTTCCATCTGAACCTTGAAAATGCCTTCCTGTTCTTTAAGCCAGCCCTGATCGATTTTTGTGCGGTCAATCGCGACCGGATTAAAAGCCGCTATGTGAAGAGCAAGAGAGAAGATAAAAGATTTTACTTCTTCATCCTTAAAGACTTCCGGTTTGTCCGATTCGCATTTTACAACTACGCCGATGTTTCCGTCTCCGTGAATATATTGAACAAGATATTCATTGGACGCAGCTTTCATGAGGCACAGTCTTTTAAGACCCATGTTTTCGCGTATTTTTGTGGCGAGTTCCTGAACAAGAGCGGAAAGTTCATCAGTAGGAGATGTTATGTTTTTTTCGAGAGCCTGATTTGCTATTTTTTCGCCCACTTCAATAAACTCGGGGTTTCTCGCGACAAAGTCAGTTTCCGCGTTTAATTCAACCAGCACGGCGGATGAATTATCGCCGTTCATTTTAATAAAAACTTTTCCGTTGTTGGTAGCTCTTCCGGCTCTTTTTTCAAGAGCGGCAAGGCCTTTTTCCTTGAGAAGCTTTTCTGCTTTCGCAAAATCGCCGTCGCTTGAGACAAGAGCGTTTTTGCATTCCATCATTCCCGCTCCGGTTTTTTCCCGGAGCTTTTTTACATCGCTTGCGGATATATCAGCCATATTTTTCTCTCTCCTTATTCGTCCTGATAGACTTTATCAACATCAACCTGAATGGAAGATACTTTTTCGTCATCTTCGGTAACTTCTTCGTCCGCTTTGGCGGCTCTGTAAGCTTCTTCGGTTGTGTATTTTTCTATATCGATTTCCCTGTCTTCTTCTTTCATTGAAGCGTCTGTAAGAAGGCTTTCCATATCTTCGTCTTCGTCTCCGAGTGTTTCGATGATCTTGAGGCCGACTTCGTTATCCGCTTCGACAACCGCGTTTGCGATAATCTGGGTGAAGAGGGTAATCGCTCTTATCGCGTCATCGTTGCCGGGGATTGGGAAGTTGATGCCGTCGGGGTTACAGTTTGTGTCAACAACAGCGACGATTGGGATGCCCTGTCTTTGGGCTTCTGCGACAGCGATTTGTTCTTTTCTTGTGTCGATGATAAAAAGAATGCCGGGAAGTTCCTTCATTTCTTTTATGCCGCCAAGGTTTTTCTGAAGTTTAACGCGCTCTTTTCCAAGACCCGAAATCTCTTTTTTTGTGAGATTTTCGAAGGTGCCGTCAACTTCCATTTTTTCGAGTTTTTTAAGGCGAAGAAGCGATTTTTTAATTGTTACGAAATTGGTAAGCATGCCGCCGAGCCAGCGGTTGTTGACAAAGTACATGCCGCATCTTTCGGCTTCTTTCTGGACAGCCTGCTGCGCCTGTTTTTTGGTTCCTACAAAAAGTACGGTTTTCCCTGCCGCTACGGTCTTGCGCACCGCGTCATAAGCGTCCTTGATAGACTGGATCGTTTTTTGCAGATCGATGATGTGAATGCCGTTCCTCTCTGCGAAGATATACTTCTTCATTCTTGGGTCCCAGCGTTTCACCTGATGGCCGAAATGTACTCCTGATTCCAGGAGATTCTTCATGGTTACAACAGCCAATTTTTCCTCCTAACACGGGTTTTCCTGAGTTTAGAAAACCCCCCGACATTATATCTCGTCCCAGCACCTAATCTATTAAATTAAGATGCTTTTTTCATCTTAGATTGTTTAATAAATTAGGTGCTGGGCGGAAATTCAGCTGCCCGGGAGCTCAAGCGCCGTATGGGTAGCCGTTATCTTTGAGCATGACATAAAACTCTCTTAATGGCAAGCCCACCACGGTGCTTGGAGAACCATCTATTTTGTCAATAAGGCAGCCTGCAAGTTCCTGAATACGGTAGGCGCCTGCCACTCCCTGCCATTCGTTTGTTTCAAGATACCAGTCAATATCTTCGTTTGAAAGAGAGGCGAAGGATACCGTACAGGATACGGTGCGGCAGTCTATCTTTTTTTCTCTGCCGCAATAAAGCGCCATTGAAGTTATAACCTTGTGTTTTTTTCCAGACAATTCTTTTAACATTAAAGCCGCGTTTTCCCTGCTGTCGGGTTTTCCAAGTATTTTATTGCCAATGGCAATCACGGTGTCGGCGCCGAAAATCCAGTAGGGAAGGCGGCTTTTCATTATGTCTATGACTTTTTCCACTTTTTTTACGGCGAGTTCGCGGGTCAGTTTTTCGGGATCGTTTTGATTAAAGAGACTCTCGTCAATTTCGGCAGGTTTTACGCTGAAGGGAAGCCCGAGCATCTTAAAATACTCCTGCCGTCTCAGGGAGCCCGAAGCCAGAATAATTGATTCCATGATTTATTATATCACAATTTAAAAGACGGCATCAATGTAAGCTTATGCAAATTCATTTTATGCAGCTTGTCAATTTTTTCCTTTACCGCCGCGTCTTCGCAAATTCCTTCGCGTATGTATTTATCCAGTACATCATAACTAAAGCCCAGATTTTCTTCGTCGCTTAAACCGGAAAGGCCGTCTTCGGGCAGTTTGTCAACGAGTTTAGAAGGAAGGTTTAATTCTCTTCCTACGGCTTTTACTTCGGTAACCGTTAGCTGAGACAGAGGGCTGAAATCCCCGGCGCCATCGCCGAATTTTGTCGCGTAACCGACATAATCTTCGCTTAAGTTACAAGTATTAACGACGCGCCCGTTTACAGCCGCGGATACGGCGTAGAGGGTTGTCATTCTGAGCCTTGCGGGGATGTTGATGATAGCCTGTCTGTTAAGAGAGACATCTTTTCCGTTAAAGCTTGCTTGTACGGCATCAACGCCGTCTTTTATGTTTATAACAAGACTTTTTATACCAAGATGATCAACCAGTTCGTGTGAGAAGCTGATGTCGTGCTGTTCTCCCTGCGGCATTAAAACGCCGAAGACCCTTCGCGCTCCAAGAGCCTGCGCGCAAAGAGCGGCCGCGACAGAGCTGTCCTTGCCTCCCGAGATGCCGACAACAGCATTGCAATCAGGGCCGTTGTCCTGAAAATAACCGCGTATCCATTGAATTATCGCGTCCTTTGTTTTTACAGCGTCAAACATTTCACTAACCTTTATTTAAATTTATTTTAAACGGCAGCATTGGAAGGCCGTCTGAATTAAACAACTGCCTGTCACGCGGATTATCCGCCCACGCGTATAAAATTTTCTTTGGATTTTTTAGACCGGAAACATCTACCGAAATAACATTTTTATCTTCAATAGTCACAGGACACCTTGATTGTCCTGCCTCCGAAATAACGCTGATATATGCAGTCAATTCATTACTTTCTTCCTGTGCCTCTGTGCCTCTGTGTGAACTTCTTTTTACTTTAATTCCCCCGCCGCAATTATCAAAAAAAATCAATATTTTCCCATCACTCCTAACTTCTCTTACTAAAGGTCCCGGTGAAGTATTATCAACTCCAAATACAATTTTCTCTGCCGTCAAAAACAAACGGTACCCGACGTCTTTTTTATTGATTGGGTGTATATCGTTCCATTCGCCAAGTTCAAGAGCGGCTGCCATTCCTGCGGCTGGAATAGAGAGCGCTTTTGCCTGCGCATCGCGGATTATTGCCCAATGATGCGTTTCATTATTATCCGTTTCTTCTTTCCATATAGGCAGTTGAACAAACAAGAAGGGGAGTAAAATGTTTTCTGTTTTCCGGTATCTTTTTCTCCAGTCATTAATCATTAAAGGGAATAATTTTTCATAATCGTGAGGGTTGGAATCATTCGATTCACCCTGATACCAGATAACGCCTTTAAGCGGAAGTTTAAGAACGGGCGCTATCATTGCGTTAAAATTACCCAAGGGAAGGCGCTGAAAGAAAAATTCTTCGGGACGAGTTTTTGTTTTAACGCCTATTTTATACTTCCATGAACCTGTCAATTCAATCGATTCTTTTTCTGTAAAAATGCGGAACGGTTTGTCGCACGTTATGCCGCCTTCTCCAGAGTTGCACGTAACTCTTATAACAATCCGGTTTTTTCCCTGTTTGATTAATCCTTTGGGAACGTATTTTCGCGGCGGATAACGGTAGCCTGTGTTTCCAATTTCCGCGCCGTTTATAAAAACAGTATCCGCGTCTACGATGGTTCCAAGCCAAACCTTGGCATCCTGTTCTTCGAAGCCTTCGCTTGCCGTAAAATCCATAGCGAGCCATATTACGCCGCAAAATTTATTAAGTTCGCCTGTCTTTGCGTCTGAGAATTCGCCGGGAAGAGTAATGTCGTTCCATGCG